>JACCDQ010745516.1_pt1 | contig 72602 bp, 54 predicted proteins | sample 7446031 | NCBI WGS metagenome assembly JACCDQ01 (sample SAMN15323442, study PRJNA562643) | freshwater metagenome | isolation source: river surface water | place: USA:Blue River Watershed | collected 2017-08-17
CATCCTAATTTTGCGCACACTCAATCGAAAAAAACTAATTTAAAAATGAAAAAAATCACTTTCGCTTTAGCAGCTTGCGTAGTATTCGCTTTCGCTGCTTGTGGTAACAACGCAACTGAAGAAACTACTGTAGATTCAACTGCTACTGATTCAACTGCTGTAGAAACAACTGTTGACTCTACTGCTACTGATTCAACTGCAACTGATTCTACTGCAACTTCAACTGAAGCTGCTAAGTAATCAATTGAAAAATCTTAAAAAAGGCATCCCAGCGGGATGCCTTTTTTTTTACAAAAATATTTTTTATCTTTGCTGCAATGGTTAGACGATTACTTTTGTTATTCACCCTTCTTATCGGTTTTGCTTCTTCCAATGCGAAGCAAATACTTCCATTTATGGAGGATGAAAACCCAGTTCACTCTGGAGGTCCATCGTTTAACATTACCCCCAATCCAGTGAGTGGTTCATATTTCTATGTGAATCTTGATTTTGTTGAATCTGAATTCCCAGATGCAGCCATCATTATTTCCGATGTTCTTGGTAAGGTTGCCTATGTGCATCCCTTGAAGAAATCAGATTACATGGAAAAACAAATTCGTATCAACGTTATGGACGCTAACTTAGATAAAGGAGTTTACTTCCTTCAAGTTAAAAGCGGTGAACATACCCGTACATTAAAATTAGCGATTCGTTAATTTTAAGCTGAAACATCAGCCATTTCCTCTTTATTTCACGATATTCTATTCAGCCTATTTCCTTAGGTGGAAATCAAACCGTTCTCTTATATTCATTTAAATTATGATCCGCAGAGCACAAAATAGTCGAGATTTTGAAGCCATTCATCGATTGATTCTCGAATTAGCAGAATATGAAAAAGCTCCAAATGAAGTGATAACTTCACCCCAAATTTTGGAGAATCATTGTCAAGGCAATCAACCTTTAGCATTTGCATGGGTGGCAGAGTTACCAAATAATAATCTAGATGCTCAAAATCCACTGCTCGAGGTAAATCAATCCCCTGAAATTATAGGTGCAGCAGTCTGTTATGTTCGCTATTCAACCTGGAAAGGTCCTGTGTTCTATTTGGAAGATTTGATCGTTCAGGAGTCCCATCGAAAGAATGGTTATGGAAAGCAATTACTCGATGAAATCATTGAATTTGCTCGAACAACAGGATTTAAACGCATTGTATGGCAAGTGTTGGATTGGAATACACCGGCCATCGAATTTTATAAAAAATACCCCGTTTCCTTTGATGAATCCTGGATCAATGTTACCTTAGAACTGGAATGAGAGTTTATTTGCCGCGTTTAATTGCCCCCACTTTCGTATTTATCGTATTAATTGTTCATCAAGTTGGATGGCTGGTACAAGAACAAGGCTGGTGTGGTTGTATTCTTAATCAGGGACAATTACCTTACAAGGCATCCTTGCTTCTGGGCACGCATTCACGCGATTGGAGTTATCTCTATACATTCCTCACCGGATCATGGATTCACGGTGACTGGCAACATCTTTCGGGTAATTTAAGTTCTTTGGCAGGATTAACAGCACTATTCATCTTGTATTTTAGAAAAGGTTGGATCCGGTTTTTCTTAATGCAGTGGGTGATTTCGGGATTCATCCTTTTTATATTGGCTTCAAAAGGCACCGTTCATATTGGAGCATCTACTTGGTCGTATTCTTTTGCTGGATTTTTGAGTACTCTGGCTATTCTAAATCCCAATCGTAAGTTGTTGTCTTTGTTTTTTATTATCTGTTTATGGTACGGCAGTATGTGGTGGGGGATTTTTCCCATTGAACCCAAAATATCGTTTCAAGGACATATCAGTGGTTTAATTTCGGGTGTTTTGATTGGTCTCTTGGGACGGGATTTCTGGTTGAGTCATATGTTTATTCAACCAACCAAGGAATTAGTCGACTCGGATTCTGCAGATTCAGTTCCCGTAAATCCGTACGATAAGTTCAAATAGATTATGCCGCTGCCGTCAGTGGCTTGTTTTTGAATAAAACAGCAAATGCAATAGCCACAATCAAGGAGTATCCAGCAAAACTCAACCAGATAGATTGCCAATCCATTGTACCTGCCGCATCTTGGAAGTAGTGTTCGATTACGTATCCGCTAACTACGCTTCCCAAAACAGCACCAACGCCATTGACCATCATGGTAAATACGCCTTGTGCACTAGAGCGAATCCCTTTTGATGTGTTCTGTTCAACGAAAAGTGAGCCTGAAATATTAAAAAAGTCAAATGCCATCCCATAAATAATACAAGATAAAACAATCATCCAAAGTCCATCACCGGGATTCCCAAAGGCAAATAATCCAAATCGCAACACCCAAGCAATCATACTAATTAACATAACTTGCTTGATTCCGAAGCGTTTCATGAAGAATGGTATAGCTAAAATGAATAACGTTTCAGAAATTTGAGAAATACTCATAATCATGGCTGGGTATTTAACTACCAAAGAATGAGCGTAATTGGGGTTTTTATCGAATACATGCAAAAAAACGTCACCGTAAGCATTGGTTAACTGCAATGCGGCTCCTAAAAGCATTGAGAAAATAAAAAATATACTGAATTGGTAATCTTTGAATAGTTTGAATGCATCCAATCCCAAATTGTTCTTCCAACCTTTTTCCGTTCGAATTTTACCGGCAGGAGGACAATCGGGCAAGGTAAATGAAAATATCCCCAATAAAATAGATACTGCACTTCCAATGAAGAATTGATTCGCAGAGGCTTCGTTATGGGTTAAACTAACGGTCCACAAAGCGGCAATAAATCCCACGGTACCCCAAACACGGATCTTCGGGAACGCTTTTACTATGTCGTAACCTTCTTTTGATAAGATGTGGTAACATACTGTTGCCGACATGGATATGGTGGGCATGTAGAAGAACATGGTGATTAAGATTCTCCAAAACATATCAGCAGGAGTGGTGGCAGAAGGAATAAAATAAAGTCCAACTCCACCCAATAAATGAAGGATTCCGTATAAATTTTGAGCGGATAAATAGCGATCAGCTATGATTCCCATGATGGCCGGCATAATTAATGCTCCAATTCCCATGGTAGAGAAAATGACACCAAAATCTTGAGGCCCCCATTTTTTCGTTTCAAACCAAAAAGTTCCAATGGTAATAAGCCAAGATCCCCAAATAAAAAACTGCAGGAAACTCAAAAGAGTAAGTCGAAAACGTATCATTCTAAAAATGGTGTTGAATAGGTAAAGTTGAATTGTCTCGCAATATAATCCCTATTCTTTATTTTTCAGTCAAACCCAAGGCGTGTTCTACACCATCAATGAGTGAATGAATGATTTTTATATGAATTTCTTGTGCTCGATCGGCGTATTCCGAATAAGGAGCTCTGATTTCTAAATCACACAAGTCTTTAATTTTACCTCCGTCTTTACCGGTTAAGCAAATGGTGGTCATGCCTAATTCTTTTGCTTTAACCAAGGCTTGAATTACATTTTCGCTGTTTCCGCTGGTGGAAATACCCAGTAGAACGTCGCCAGGCTTACCATGTGCTTCTACGAATCGACTAAAGATATAATTGTAGCCGTAATCGTTTCCCACGCAAGAAATATGACTTGCATCGCTGATAGCGATTGCGGGAAGGGCTTTTCTATTATTGCGATATCTTCCAGTTAACTCTTCTGCAAAGTGCATGGCATCGCAGTGACTACCGCCGTTTCCGCAGGAAATTACCTTGCCACCTTGGTTGAAGGAATTGGCTAGAATTTGTATGGCTTGGTCAATCTTTGCAAAATTTTCATCGTTGTTCAAGAAAGCTTCTAAGCTACCTTGAGCTTCGATGAAGTGATTTTTAGCCGAATAAGAAGTGCTCATGCAAGATTATTTTTTGTAATTGGATTTACCGTCTTTCAAGAATTTCACGAAAGGTTCCACTTGAAACTGGAAGTAATCAGCGCCGTAAGCAGGTTGAAGGAGTTGTTCATTTCCATCAATCAAACAATACAAAGGCTGAGTAGTTTTTCCGTAGTAAACTTCTTGAAGTTCAGCATTTTTATCCCCCAAAGTAGTAATTAACTTTTGCGTTCTCTGACTCTTAAATTGTTCGTTTGCAGGCAGTTTAATTTTCTTGTCATCTACATATAAAGACACCACGATATAGTCTTCCTTCAACATTTTCAATACTTGGGGATCTGACCATACTTTTTCTTCCATTTTACGGCAGTTTACGCATCCATGTCCGGTGAAATCAATGAACAACGGCTTGCCTTGTTCACGAGCGCAAGCCAAAGCTTCATCGTAATCAAAATACGATGCAATTCCGTGAGGAGTATGCAATTGATCTGAATATTTAGGTGTGCGACAAATTCCTGCTTCTGATTCAGCAGAACGATCCAGTCTGAAATCTTGGGTACTCATTGGAGGAAGGTAACCTGCCAACGCTTTCAAAGGAGCACCGAACATGCCTGGAATCATGTAAACCACAAAAGCGAAAACTGCGATGACTGAACCAAGTCGTAAAATCCCAATCTTAGGATTAGGCGTATCGTGATCGAATTGAAGTTTACCCAGCAAATACATCCCCAGAAGAGAGAATAAAACAATCCAAATCGCCAAGTACACTTCGCGATCTAAGATTCCCCAATGATAGGTTTGATCGGGGATACTCAAGAATTTCAACGCAAATGCCAATTCTACGAATCCCAAAACAATTTTAACACTATTTAACCATCCACCACTTTTGGGCATGCTGTTTAACCAACCTGGGAACAATGCCAACAATCCGAATGGCAATGCAAATGCTAGGGAAAAGCCAAACATACCAATTACGGGGCGCATAGCACCACCGTGCACTGCTTCAACTAACACCGTTCCAACGATAGGGCCGGTGCAGCTAAATGAAACTAAAGCAATGGTCATTGCCATGAAAATAGCGCCGGTCATTCCTCCTTTGTCGGCCTGTTTGTCGACTTTATTCACCAACCAAGATGGCAAAGTGATTTCGAATGCGCCAAAAAAGCTAGCTGCAAACACCACGAAAATTACCGTGAAGAAAATATTCGGAATCCAATGCGTACTTAACCAATTGGCTGCATTGGCGCCAAATGCGAAGGCTACGATTGTCCCTAAAATGGTATATAATCCAATTAATGAAATAGCAAATGTGAATGAGTCTCTCAATGCCGCTGATCGGGATTTGTTTCTGATAAAGAATGATACGGTCATTGGAATCATGGGGAAAACGCAAGGGGTGAGCAATGCGGTTAAGCCGCTTAAGAATGCCAAAATGAACAACGTCATCATTCCTTCTTCTTTTTCTTCGGCTTTTTGTCCTTGGAATTGTTTGATTTCTTTAATACCGCCTTCGCGCTTGTATTCTGGAGTGTAATTGCCAGACATTGCAGGAGCTGTAGCCGAATTTATTTGAGAATCAGTGGCAGTGGTTTCAGTTGCGTTTTCAGTTGGATTTGCCGTGTTTTCAGGTGTAGCAGGAGCCGCGATTACTTCCCCCGAAACCGTTAAAGCTGGAAATTGTAATGGCTGGTCTTTGATGTTTTCGCAACCAGACTCATTGCAAATTTGTCCGTTGAAAATAACTTTTATAGCCGAAATGCTTTTAAGTACCTTGATTTTCTGACGGAATTCTCCTTTTTTCTCGAATTCACCCGTTGAGCAGTTCCAAATTTCGGTTTCTTTGACCATATGATCGCCGATTCCATAGAATTTACCCACCAAAGCATATTCACTGCTTGGGGTAAAATCCAACGAGGCGCGGATAGGACCGTCGTATTCGGGACAATCACTTTTTTCAGAGTACACGTGGAAACCGGGAGCAATATCCAATTTGATGATCAGTTCAATAACGTCGCCAGTTTTCACCCCGGAAGTTTTACTGTAACTGGTTGTAAATTTGGGTTTTGGGAATCCCGCAGCTTGAGCCGTATTTGAAATCCACGCGAATAGCGTTAGAAGAATAGGTATAAAAACTCTGAAACTCATAAAATACAAAATTACGGGTTATTCCCTTTGTGTGAAAAACAATTTCGATAAATATATTTATGAATCAGTTAGGTTTGAGACTTATATCACATTCATGAAATTGAGAATACACGCGTTCATCTTATTTTTTGGGTTTTTGTTTTCGGGGGATGTCTATTCTCAGGAGTCTAAGTCCATGACTACCAAGCAATACATTGATTCGTTCAAGGAAATCGCTATGGATGAAATGCGTACTTATGGAGTGCCTGCAAGTATTACTTTAGGACAAGGGATTTTGGAAAGTGCTTCGGGAAATTCCAAGTTATCTAAGGAATGCAACAACCATTTTGGTATAAAGTGTCGAAAAAATTGGAATGGTGCTTTTTGCTTAGCTGATGATGACGCTAAAGATGAGTGTTTTAGAGGATATGAAAACGCCCGTCAAAGCTACCGTGACCATTCGCTATTTTTAAAGGAAAGTGCCCGATATGGTGCCTTATTTGAATTGGATCCAACTGATTATGTTGGATGGGCAAATGGATTGCGCGAAGCGGGTTATGCCACCAATCCCGCTTATGGAAGTATTCTTTCTAAATTGATTGTTAAATATCGTTTAACCTTGTACGACAGCATTGTTATTTTGGGATCAGATTTTTTTGAAGCGGGAAATTCTCGTAGAATAGAAATGAACGGTCTTCCAGCTGTGGCTGCTAATCAAGGAGCAAGTGTTCATTCTATTGCACAAGAAAATCAACTAGCAGAATGGCAAGTGGTTAAGTTCAATGATTTGGATAAGGAACACGTAATTAATCCCGGCGAAATCCTGTATTTACGTCCCAAAAGAAAAACAGCACCCGAGCAAGTGCACATCATAAAAAGGGGAGAGTCATTACACGATGTTTCACAGTTGTATGCGGTAAAATTGAAATCGTTGCAAAAATTGAATCGTTTAGAACCGGGACAAGAACCTCAAATTGGGGAAGAAATTTACTTGCAGGAAAAGCGTCCAGCTCCTCCAAAGGTAGTCACGGGCAGTGTACCTATGTCGACCGCTTCTTCGGTAATGAATCAAGCCAAAGTAAAGCCGAAGTTGGATGAGAATACCCATGAAGTACAACCCGGAGAAACGATCGAAAGTATTGCCGCTCTTTATAAAACGTCGGTGTTGAATTTGGTTCGTTGGAACGATTTGGAATATGCACAAGTTCAGCCCGGCCAGTTGTTGATTTTATCGCCTGGATTGAAAGCATCGATTGCAGTAAGAAGTGTAGCCGATTCCAACTCGGAATTGAAAAAAGCACCTTCGGTTCCCGAATTTCATTTTGTAAAACCCGGTGAAACATTGTTTGCCATTAGTCGCATGTATAACATGGAAGTAGATGAATTGAAGAGAATCAATTCAATGACGAATAACGCTATTCGTGCAGGACAAAAGCTGAAGCTGAAATAAATTATTATTTCCGTTAGGACGTATTTTGCCGAACTGCAGATTAGAAAGTCCTTAACTATTGTAGTAAGTAGTGCTTAGCTGAACCGTATAAGTAAAAGCTAATGGATTATTGCAGTAAATAGTGCTTAGCAGAACCACTATTTTGTTCAAGAATAATTGCACCTTCAACTCCCAGTTGGGTGGTATCTTCAGGCTGATAAATACTTAATAGTTGCAAATTTTCTGTAGCTTTTGCATTGAATCCCATCGAATCCAATTCTGCCATCAACGGAACAAATTTGTTTTCCTTGTTATCAAAAACACAACGAAAATGAATGGCCGAATTTTGCATGATATTTACTCGGACTTTGTGATTAGAAAGTGCAGCAAAAATGCGTTGCAGGCTTTCTTCAGCAATGAAATTGAAATCGCGGGTAGAAATTTCAAGTAAAATTTGGTTTTGTTTTAGAATGCGACAAGGAATCTGAATGGGTGTTCCATTTTCAGAAACTTTAGTGCCGTTTTCATCGGGATGGATGAATGATTTTACATATAATGGAATTCCCGCATGTTTTAAGGGCTGTATGGTTTTCGGGTGGATGACAGAAGCACCGTAATAGGCCAATTCAATGGCGTCGTTATAGGTTAATTCGGAAATTAGTTGGCTATCGGGGAATTTTTTGGGATCGGCGTTCATGACACCGGCAACGTCTTTCCAAATGGTAACGCTTTCTGCTTGAAGTAATTTTCCAAATATAGCGGCAGTATAATCGGAACCTTCACGTCCTAGGGTTGTTGTTTCGCCTTTAGAACCTTTCCCCATAAATCCTTGAGTAATGATCAAATTACGAGAGGATAGAGGCTTTAATCGGTTTTGTACCACGCGATTGGTTTCATCCCATTGCACATTAGCATCGCGATATCGAGAGTCAGTTAATATGAAATTGCGAGCATCCAACCATTGATTGCGCGTGTTTTGACTTAATAAATACGCACTTACAATCCGCGTTGAAATCAATTCGCCATAGGTAACAATTTGGTCGTATAAAAAGTCATAATCATCTTGAAGATTCTCATTATCAACCAAACATTCTAGCTCAAGGAATAGATTTTCTACCTCATTCAACCAAATATCAGCGCTATTTGGAAATAAATCACTGGTAATACTTTTGTGATAATCGCGAATTTCCTGGATGTAATCTTTGAGTTCCTTCTTACCATGAAAACAGGCATCTACAACCTTCTCTAGGGCGTTTGTAGTTTTGCCCATAGCACTGATAACAACCAGTACTTCACCATCTCCATAATTGGAAATAATGTGTGCTACGTTTTTAACTCCTGCGGCATCTTTTACTGATGCTCCACCGAATTTGAATATTTTCATCGATTGATTTACTAAATATATGATTGATTTCAGTGGATTTATTGGGTTGAGATTGGTATAAATCCACTAAATTTTACTTGATTTGCAAAATAAATACTTAAATCCCGAAAACTGTATGCCCTATTCACAAATAATTACCTTAGAACAATTCATCGTTGACCAGCAATCGCTTTACAAAGATGCAGGTGGATCTTTGTCACGAATTTTTAGATCCTTGGAGTTGGCAGCAAAGATTGTAAACCGCGATGTTCGCAAAGCGGGTTTGGTAGATATTTTGGGGAATCATGGTGCAACCAACACCCATGGTGAAGAACAGAAAAAGTTAGACGTAATTGCAAACGATATTTTTATCGCTGCATTATCCAAATGCGGAGAAGTGAGCATCATCATTTCAGAAGAAAATGATGAACCCGTATATGTTGAAGGTGCAGAAGAAGAAAAATATATTGTGGCAATTGATCCACTTGACGGTTCTAGTAACATTGATGTGAATGCAAGTATTGGAACTATATTTAGTATTTATCGTCGTCCTGCAAGTTCTACTACCGCAGTAGAAGCAGATTGTATGCAAAAAGGGAAACACCAAGTAGCCGCTGGATATTTTATCTACGGCAGCTCAACGATGTTGGTTTACACAACTGGTTTGGGCGTGAACGGATTTACATTGGATGACAGCATTCAAGAATTTTGCTTGTCGCATGCTAACATCCAAATCCCACGTGAAGGTAAGATTTTCTCAATCAATGAAGGAAATTATGCTGATTTTCCTGAAGGAGTTCAAGAATACGTTCAATATTGCAAGGCAAAAGACAAAGAAACCAACCGCCCATATGGCGCTCGTTATATCGGAAGTTTAATTGCCGACTTTCACCGCAACTTGTTAAAAGGTGGTATTTTCATCTATCCCCCAACAGAAAAAACCCCCAATGGTAAATTGCGTTTAATGTATGAGTGCAACCCGATGTCGTTTATCGTGGAACAAGCTGGAGGAAAGTCAAGTACGGGTAAAATGCGAGTTTTGGAGGTGTTGCCAGAACATTTACACCAACGCGTTCCTTTATTTATTGGTTCTGCGGATATGGTGGATATGGCTGTTTCGATGCTGAATAGCGCCAACGAAATGGCTGCAGCTGAGATCTAATTGATCCAGCTTGGGGCTAATCGTTTAACTCGTCGATTATAAACAATGATTTAACGGATTTTTCCGGAAAAGCATGTGCTTTTAAATGATTGAGCATTAGGTTCAATTGATATCTTCTTTCTTCTCTGCTCATTTTTTCTTGGGGGAAGTTCTCCCATTCGTGCGGTATTGCATATCCCAAAACCTGACAGATATCGCGAATAAATTCCAATGGCAATTGGGAAATTTGTTGACTGCGATTTAGCTTCTGGAAGGCGAGAAGTATCACATAGAATAAATCAGGGTCAGTGACTGATTCATGGATACAAAGATTTAATATTTCAATGTAAAAAAAGCGAATTTGTTGCACTAAAAAAGGAGGAGCAGGCGGCAAGGGTTCCTCCAATATTTCTGTGGGAATGGTAATTTCCTTGATATGGCATAGTCCTCCATTTTCCTTGGGACGATAAACCAATTCTACAAATTGCCCAAGTTGATAATAGGCATTCTTTGATTTGCTCGTTTGTAATCCTCGAACTAAGAAAGATACCAACCCGGAGTGTTCAGTGAAGAATTGGACTACGGCAGAATTATCTGAGTAGGGAATTCGTTTTAGAACAATACCCCGGGTTTTTAAATCCATATAAATTAGTTGAATTAGAGATTGTTGAAACGAATATTGGATAAGCCAATAGAGCGAATAGGCCACTCCAATAATAAAATCATACCCAATAATATTTTTAATTCAATTTAAATTTTCAGATCAAATGAATCAGTTAATCAACCCAATCAGCAATGAAAAGGTTGGTATCTCTGTTACCACCGTTGTTGCGGTTTGACGAGAAAATCAATTTCTTACCATCTGGTGAAAACATGGGGAATGCATTGAAAATACTATTGTTGGTAATTCGTTCAAGTTTTTTACCGTTGGTGCCAATCATGAATAATTGGAAATCATAGCCGCGTTCTGAATGGTGATTAGACGAGAATATGATTTTTTTACCCTTTGGATGGAAGAAAGGAGCCCAGTTTGCTTTTCCTAATTTGGTAATTTGCTTTAAATCTGTTCCGTCTACATTCACTGTATAGATTTCCATATTGGTTGGCGCAACCAAATTTTTAGCTAAATAATCTTTGTAGATTTTGATTTCTTCTTCAGTTTTGGGCCGAGAAGCTCTAAAAACCAACTTTTTACTGTCAGGTGAGAAAAAAGCACCACCATCATAACCCAAACCATTCGTGATTTGACGGGGGTTGCTGCCATCGATATTCATAATCCATAATTCCAAATCACCACTGCGAGTGCTTGTAAAAACAATGGATTTGCCGTCGGGAGAAACGGTAGCTTCTGCATCATAGCCAGGGCTGTTGGTTAATTGTTTTACAATATTTCCGTTTAAATCACTGACGAAAATATCGAAATCAGCATAAATAGGCCATAGATACGCTCCTTTGGTTTCAGGTGTTGGAGGACAATCTTTTCCGCCCAAGTGAGTACTGGCATAAACAATGGTTGAATCGCCAGGCATAAAGTATGAGCAGGTAGTTCTGCCCAAGCCGGTTGAAACCATAGGTGGTTGGAATTCTGGAGAACCCATTTTATCTAATGGTGTAGTGAAAATTTGATCACATTGAACACCCCATTTTTTGTTGTTGCTTTGGAAAACGATTTTCTCATTGTCAAAACTGAAATACGCCTCGGCATTATCGCCACCAAAGGTTAATTGTTTTAAATTCTTTAGGTGTTTTTCTGGTTGGGGTGTAGTCTCTTTTGAGGGATTAATGTGTTTGTGCTCATTTTGATGCTGTCCAGCACCTGCAGGAATACCGTGACTATGTCCATGACCATGTGGATCTTGTCCAAAAACAGTTGCTACGTTCAATAAACAAGCAGTAGCAAAAAGGGTGGTTGAAATTTTCATTATACGTTTTAAGTCTGGTTAACGGTTTTGATTCTGTTTTATTGCACATCCAAAAAAGGGCAGTAGCGGGTAGTATTGATTGAAATTATTTGAGAATTTCCCAAGCCATTTTGGGATATCCTTTGCGGCCTTTATCGTCGTAAAAATCAATAAATCGCATTTTGAAATAATTTCCATTGATGGTTTGAATTACGTAATAGCGGTTTGGAACCATCGTGTATTTGCTTGCAGATTGAGAATATTCCTTCCAATCGTAACCAATTTCATTGACATTTTTATTGTATGTCAAAGATCTAGCGTGATCAATATTAAATTGCTTAAATGGAATTCCTCCGTCGATTTGTGCCACCGAAATTTTAAATGGATTGATTAATGCCCCACGGATTATATAAGGATACATCACACCATTTACATCAGGAATTGCTTCTTTGTATGTTGTAAATACCAAATCCCATTCATTTAATGCTACAGGTTCATTTTCAACCAATTGCATATTTGAAAAATTGAAATAAGCATAATTTCTATCCGGTTTGGTGTAAACTTTCGTTAAGTACAAAAATTGTGGATCCAACACATACGACCACAAGAATTCATATACTCCACCTCGAACACTCAAAATTTGCATTTTAATGTAGCGCTTGGTCGGAATGGTGTCCACACCTAAATCGATAACGTATGTTTCATTTTCTTTTCCTGAATAACCATTGCTCTGTTTTTCAAAACATCCTGAAAACGCTAAGGAGTCGATATGTCCATTGGGATTGTCGAATTTCCAATCCAATTTTTGCATTAAATTCCCATCTATTTGGTCAAATTCAATATCTGTAACTTTTGCAACGGAAAGGAATGCACTTTTTCCACCGCAAATAACAATATGGGGTTCTCCAAAACAAGAAAATCCCACATCCCATTTACCGAATTGGTTGGCATATGTTTTTTGTGATTCGAAATCAAACCATAACTGATTGGAATATGTTTCTCCCATTTCGAAGGTTGCAGTCTGCAAGCCAGCCGCCACTTTAGGTTGGGGATAAAGAGGTTCTTCTTTTTCACATCCCCACAATTGCAATAGCAGTGAAGCTAAAATAATGAGTTGCAAGACAGGTGAAAGAAACTTTAACTTATTCTGGATGCGCATTGTCGGTTTCAATGAAAAGAGTTGGTTAAAAAATGAATACATTACAAATTTATAATACACTGAGCAAAAATGTTTCTTCCCGTACCAATATTAATACCTGAAGACCCACTTCCATGAACTCCTCCACTTTGAAGTGAAGTATTTATTTGGCGAACATTGAATAAATTCTTACATCCAGTTTGAATCAAAATACGATTGTTCCAGAATTTTTTACTCAAACTTAAATCACTCAAATAGTAGCTTGAGTTTTTATACAATTCTGCCGTGTTGGTGTAGCCTACCGTTGGACCTGTAAAACGACTGAACATTTGCAACGTGAGATGTTGTGTGGGGAATTCATAGCGAACATTTAGTGTTGCTTGAGCAACTTTCCAAGAGGCAATTCCAGACATTAAATCATAACGTGATTCATTATCCATTAACGATCCACTAACTTGGATATTCAATGAATGAATAAATAGATCTGACTGCGCCGTGATTCCTCTTGAATTCATTAATCCAATGTTGATATATCGGTACAAATTGGAACGCGGATCCTCGAGAGCTAACTGAATTTGATTTTGAATGTGATTGTAGAAACCGCTTAGCTTGAATGTGGCGCCAATTTGCTTTGAAATATTGTGGCGATAATCCAGTGAAACAATATAGTTCTGAGATTTTTCAGATTTCAAGAAGGGATTTCCTTGAACATTGTGATTGATATCCACGAAAAAGAAATACAATTCCTTGGCATTGGGTGCTCTAAATCCTTGGGCATAAGACGAACGTAATGTCAGATGCTTTGATACATCATACTTGATCTGTAATGATGGAATAATCGGTGCAAATTTCAAACCTGGAGGTAAATATTCCGGTAATGGATTTTTACCAAAGGTATTGTTGTAAGCAATACGCAAAGAAGGTTTTACATTCAATTTTGAAAGGTATTTAAACTCGGCACTACCAAATATGGCCGCATCTGTAATAGGCTTACCGGTTATTACGCGTTTTGTTTCTAATTGCTCACTTTGAACTTCATAACCCCAAAGCCATTCGCGGTGGTTTGAACGACTTTTATGCGCCCACAAACCGCGTAAATTGATTTGAGTATTTAATGTTGTGTCTTGATCGTCAGGACGAGTTACTACTTCAGATCCCGTAACTAAGTTTCTTCTTACATTCGTTTTAGTACGGTAATAAGCATTTACTGAATTCTGGAATCTGAAATGATTGCGATCGTTCAATTTATATTCCGTTACTGCCATTAAATCGCCCCGATTGGTATTGAAATAATTGTTGTATCCGGTAACACTGATTAAATTATACTCCGCATTGCTTCGATCAGTGAGTTTTTCGTGGAATGCACTTAGATTTACTTGTGTTTTCCATTTATTGGTATTGAAAGTCAATCCCGCATTCCCATATAAACGGGTTTTCGGCTTCCAATCCATAGATCGAGTAGTTGAATTAAAATCCATCCCTTCAAAAAACTGACGACCACCTCCTAAACTCCAGCCACTGTAAATTGGATTAGACTTTTTATTGCCGATATTAATGTTTTGATTGTTTTTGTTGAAGCTCCCTAAAGCTTGTCCGTCTAAATTGTAATTATTAGCCGCATCGGTGTAGCCCTGAATGGTGTAAGAATTTTTTGAACGCATGGGCTTTTTCGTGATAATGTTTATTACACCACCGATGGCATCCGTTCCGTAAACTACACTCATGGGGCCTTCGATAATTTCAATACGTTCTATATTTGAGGTAGGGATTTGTGAAATATCAATGTTGCCATTTAATCGACCGATCATAGGAACTCCATTGACTAATATCTTAACGTTTTGTCCACCCAATCCTTGCAATTTGATGCTCGTGCCTAAACTCGGATCATTTGACAATTGAATGTTGGATTGATTTTGGAGGACATCACTCAAATTTTGTGCAGCCATCAATTGAATGGTTTTCGATGAAATGGTTTGCACAGAGTAGGGGTTTTCGGAAGCCAATCTCGGCTGAACCGATCCCGTAATGGTTACAGGATTAATACGTTTTAGGTTGACATCCACCAATACATTAATAGCAGATGTTCCTGCTGATATTTCTTGGGATGAGGGTTGCAATATTTGACCTTCAGTTCCCAATAATTTGATTTTAAAAGGCTTGTTTGCGGGGATGCTAAATTCTCCCGATTCGTCGGTTGAAACGACGAAATTTAGTTGCGAATTGTTGATTTCGCTAAACTCAAATGAAAGGGCAGAAATGGGTTGGTTCTCTAAATCTTTTACCAAAATCATTCGGTAAAGTGCTGCCTGTGAAAACACAGGCGCACTTACCAAATAACTAATTGTTAGTATTGTAAATCGAAAAATATGTAAAAAAACACTCCGCTCCATTTCTCTGCGAAATCGAAATTATAATTTATTGATGATTTGAGACTGTGTTCCACTGTTGTGACGTACCTCAACAATGTATTGTCCCGCAGTTAAGTTAGAAATATTCAACGCTGAAATTTCTTCATTTAATCCAACATTTTTAGTGCTTACTAATCGACCATCAAGACTGTAAATATGAATAGTGTTGATTTGCGAGTTATTGATGGATTTAACAAAAAGTTCGTTGGTAGCTGGAACAGGGAAAATAACGAATTGCTTAGTCAATGCCTCGGTTGAAGACAACGATGTTAACAACATACGTTGTAAAATCACATTGCCCGTAGCACTTCCCCCAAAACCAGTGAAACGCACACCCCAAAACTCCTTACCAGTAGAAGTAGGTACTTCAACGATGTAGTTCATGCTGTCAGCAACTACAAAAGCTTGACCATTGAATGATTTCCAATCGTGACCAACACGGGTTAATTCATTTCTGAATCCTTTACCGTTGGTTGTATCTGCGTTTGCATCGTCGATTAATTGAACGTGATTGCTTTGAAGATCTGACCAAGCAAGACCTTTGAACTTAGCAATACGTATGCCTCTTTTTGATTCAACTCCAGCAGTAATATAAGGAATGTAAACTCCTTGATTCAAAGTGGGAACGTAGTAACGAGTGAAATTCAAGTGCCAACCTTCCATTGCATCAGGCTCAACAGATACTTGTTTCATAGTATTGAAATTGTAGTATTTGTAAGTGGCACCATTGGTCAAACTTTGCTTCAAAGTATCAGTTACTGCGTTTGAACCGTTTAATTCAGCAATAGTGAAAATAAAATCACCGTTGGATTCTTGAGAAACCGGCATAAACTTGAAGAAACGCATGTTCTGACCTTTGCCTAAAGTGATCAAGTACATAGAATCACCTACAACTTTGTGAGTGGCTGCATCATAAACGCCCCAAGAAAAGTCCCACATGTTTGAACTTTTTTGCTTGTTAAGAGCACCTTCTTCGTGCTTAACTAAATCGTTGTATGGTTTTACCCATTTAGACCATCCGGTAGTGTCGAAATTGGCGAACGATTTGTTATCGCCGTTTGGATACAAATAAACAAATGCATCGCCGGTGTGGTTGAATTTTAACGCATTATCGCGGGTATTAGATGTGTGCGACATGTGCCAAGAATTGATCGGCATTTTGTTTTTAACACCTGTAGAAACGTTGTAAAATGCAAAGTTGGCATAACCTGGTCCCATGCTTACCGTGTCAGTAATGACTGTTTGTGACTTAACAGAACCAGCTAATGTTAAGATGCCGGCTGCTAAAAAAAGTATTTTTTTCATGTCTAGTGTGGTATGATAAATTGTTGATGCAAAATTACCTTTACTGAACCCATAAATGGGGTCTTTGAATGTAAACTTCGTGTCATCAAACGTCAAGGATTTGTCATGAACTGGGCAACCCGAAAATGAAAGGATATAAACAATGACCTAGGTCATAAAATGTCGAAAAAAAACCGACAAAAGTCGAATTCAAAGCCACCGAATGGAATATATTAGTTTTGGGGATGTACCTTTGTACTTTTTGAAAATGAATGCCGGTCCAAGGTTGTAATAAAGTTTGAAATTTTTGTCGAATTTATAGCACCAACTAGCGCTTCATTTTTGGGAAGTTAAACTTCATACAAATTCATCATGTCTAAAATTAGCATCAACATTGCCACGGGTTCCATAGAAAAGAAAAAGATTATTTTGGGAATTGACCTGGGAACCACCAATTCATTGGTTGCATTTGTTCCTGAAAATCAACTTCACTCGGAAATTATTTCTGTAAACCAGGGGAACTTGGTTCCATCGGTGGTGTATTTCGATGAAAATGCTCAACCCATTATTGGGAATTTAGCCAAATCCAAACTCATCGAATCGCCAGAAAGAACCATTTTTAGCGTAAAACGATTGCTGGGTAAGAGCTACGATGATGTTCGCGATAAACAAGATTTAATCAGTTATCAAATTATTGACGACAATACCGATAATTTGGTCAAAGTTCGAATTGATAACCGTTTCTACAATCCCATTGAACTTTCGGCTCTCATTTTGAGGGAATTAAAACAAGGTGCTGAAAAGCATTTCAATACAGAAATCACTCAAGCGGTTATCACCGTCCCTGCATATTTTAATGAATCGCAGCGTCAAGCAACTCGCGATGCAGGCAAATTGGCAGGATTGGATGTGTTGAGAATTATCAACGAACCTACTGCTGCAAGTCTTGCATACGGCATGCATGAAAAAAAGAATGGTAAAATACTGGTTTACGATTTAGGTGGAGGGACATTCGATGTATCGATTTTAACTCTTGAGGATGGTGTGTTTGAAGTCCTTTCTACCCACGGAGATACTTATCTTGGTGGAGATGATATAGATAGAGCAATTGCCGAACATTGGTTATCGAGCGTCGGAATCCAATTCAAAGATTTGGATAATTTGCAAAAGCAAGGCATCCGACTTTCTGCAGAAAATGCAAAAATTCAATTGTCGAAAGATATGTTCCAAGCAGTGTCAATGAATTGGAATCATCAATCGCAAAATCATGTGTTTAGTTTGAATTACGAACAGTTAAAAAAATTGGCTCAGCCAATTATTGATAAAACCTTGGTTTCTGTTAAAAAAGCCATGGCAGATTCTCAAATATCAGTTAGTGAATTAGATGAAATCGTTTTAGTGGGAGGTTCAACACGTTTTCCTGAGATTTATAAAACCCTTACAAGCATGTTTGATGGTGTTCATGTCAATAATACCTTGAACCCCGATGAAGTAGTTGCTTTAGGTGCTGCCATCGAAGCAGATATTTTGGCTGGAAACAGAAAAGATATTTTATTGTTGGATGTTACGCCATTGTCATTGGGAATTGAAACCGCGGGAGGCTTAATGGATGTTCTCATCCCCCGAAATTCAAAAATTCCTCAACGAGTAGGACGAGAATACACCACATCGGTTGATGGTCAAATCAATATGAAAATTGCGGTGTTTCAGGGAGAGCGTGAGTTGGTGGCTGAAAACAGAAAACTGGGTGAGTTTATACTGAAAAATATTCCCGCCATGCCCGCTGGGTTGCCGAAAATTGAAATTCAATTTGCCCTGAATGCCGATGGGATGCTCAAAGTGAAGGCGAAAGAATTGCGCAGCGGAATCGAGCAAGATGTGGAAATTCAACCTAGTTATGGCCTAACCGATAAGCAAGTAGAGGAAATGTTGATTGCCGGTTTAACAAATGCACAATCCGATATTGAACTGCGTTTAAACATTGAATCTAAAAACGAAGCCAATCAGATGATTTACACAGCTGAGAGATTCCTTGAAAAAAATGCTGCGCTATTATCTGATGAAGAAGTGACAGTAACCAAACAACGAATTGAAGAGGTTCGAAGTCTATTGAATTCTGACAATCGCCATGAAATATCTGCCGCAGTTGAAGCGTTAAATGAATTTACCAAGCCGTTTGCAGAGAGAATTATGGATATTGCCATTGCAAAAGCATTAAAAGGTAACGATATTGCTAACTTATAACAAAAGACACATGAAAACACGCATTTTTATAATTGCATGCTTTTTGGGAATCTTCTCAAATAATTTGAATGCCCAAGGTGGAAATCAAGACGATGATTTAAACTTGGGATTGAGAATGGGTTTGGGCGCCTATTCATTTTATGGCGGAGAATTGAAAAATGCCGTACCAACGATTGGGTATCTTGCGGGTTTATATATCCACGATGACTTAAAAAAAGGAGTGTATCATTATCAAGCTGGATTGGATATTCGTTTCAGAGGAGGTAATTTCAGTAATCCTTCGAAATTGGATACCGCAAAAAATCAAGCCTATTCAAAGATTAGCATGGTTACGATAGATATGCCGTTGTCTATGTTGATTTCGATAAAACCATCCGAACGACGCGAAGCTCCATTTTTGGTATTGGGTATAACACCCAGTTATATTTTGAGATCGGTGATGTATCTGGGCCCAGATAAAATCCCTTACGATCATGTGGTGAATCCAAACAATAGCCATCAAAAAACATGGCAGAATTTACCGCTTAAACCATTCGAAATTTTAGCACATATCGGCTATCAACAAAAGTTGGAAGATTATGGATATTCGTTTGGGGTGAATATAGGTATCAACAATCTGAATGATAACTTCTTTTTGCAAGGAGTTGCTCCGGTAACGGGAACGGGAAAACGAATAAGTACTTTTTCAGTTGAAGGAGCATTTATTTTTTAATTTTGCATTCGAATGTCTAAATCTGTAGCGCTTTATACTCTGGGTTGTAAATTGAATTTTGCAGAAAGTAGCACCATTGCTCAGCAATTGGCGAAAAATGGTTTCGAGCGAAAAGAATTTACAGATGGTGCCGATTTGTATGTGATCAATACCTGTTCAGTTACAGATCATGCTGACCGAAAGTGTAAAAAGGTGGTCAAAGAAGCGCTAAAGTACAATCCCAACGCATATATCGTTGTGGTTGGGTGTTACGCACAATTAAAACCACAAGAAATTGCCAGTATTCCCGGAGTGGATATGGTGTTGGGAGCCGCCGAGAAGTTTCAACTCATGGACTATCTGCATTCCCTAGAAAAAGAAGAAAAATCACGACTTCATAACCAACCCATTAAAGACGTTAACGAATTCGTGCCCGGTTTTAGCGAAGGAGATCGTACTCGGATGTTTCTTAAAGTACAAGATGGCTGCGACTATTTCTGTAGCTTTTGTACTATTCCGCTCGCTCGTGGTAAATCCAGAAGCGCGGATATTGATACAACACTGAAACAAGTTCGTGAAGCCACCGCCAAAGGAGTGCGAGAAGTGGTTTTAACAGGCGTGAATTTGGGGGATTTTGGAGTGAATCATAACCAAAATTTTTATCAACTCATTCAAGAACTCGATAAAATTGAAGACGTTTATCGTTATCGAATTAGTTCCATCGAACCCAATTTGTTGACCGATGAAATCATTGAATTTGTAGCTCAAAGTCAAAAGTTCGTGCCGCATTTTCACATACCATTACAAAGCGGAAACGACGAAATTCTGACAAGAATGCGACGTAAATACCTGTCGGATTTGTATCGTTCTCGTGTGGCAAAAATTAAATCACTCATGCCGGATTGTGCCATTGGAGTGGATGTAATCGTGGGCTTCCCCGGAGAAACACACGAGCATTTTTTGGATACCTACAATTTTATAAATGAATTGGATATAACGTATTTGCACGTATTTCCATACAGCGAACGCCCCAATACCACGGCGCGTAAAATGAAAGAACGTATTCCTATGGGGGTACGCGGAGAGAGAACCACCATGTTGCGTTCCTTGAGCGATAAGAAAAAGCGTGCATTCTACGAATCTCAAATCGGCAAGACCCGCGAAGTATTGTTTGAAAGTGAAGAAAAAGGCTCTATGATGAGCGGTTTTACCGATAATTACGTGAAAGTCGTTGCCGAATACGATCCGTTGTTGGTAGACACGGTGATTCCAGTCACATTGAATCATGTAGATTCTGAATTCTTAATGCATGGGGTGTTTGATTCCGTAGAAATTAAACGTTAATTTGCATTGTGTTTCCCACCTTACGATTTTTTCTGAATGATGTGTTTGGGATAGATATCCCATTCCTTGAAATTGTGAATACCTTTGGGTTGTTCGTTGCATTTGCCATTGCAGCAGCCTATTGGGCCATGCAGACCGAGTTCAATCGCAAAGCCCAATTGGGAATTTTTCCTGTAAAAAAGGTAAAAGTTACCGAAGGACTTCCCGCTACCAAAGGCGAATACATCTCCAATGCGATTTTAGCTTTTCTTTTTGGATATAAAATCGTTTGGTTAGCAGCAAGTACCAGTGCAGAATTTTCTCCTCAAGACCATATTTTCACCATGGAAGGAAATTTTATTCTTGGTTTGTTATTAGCTGCCTTGAGCGTGGGATATAGATATTACGCCGATCGTAAATTGCGGGCGGCTCAACCTCAAGTTCGTACTGTTGACTTCTCCTTGGGCGACGAAATGGGAAATATCACCACCGTGGCTTTGGTTAGTGGTTTCCTTGGAGCAAAGGTGTTTCACATTTTAGAAACTCCTGAGAACTTCTCTATTTCAGCAATTATTTCTCAATTATTTACTACCGGTGGTTGGACGTTCTACGGGGGACTCATTTGCGGAGCTCTCGGTGTTTTGGTTTATACTTCCAGAAAAGGTTATTATTGGGTGAATGTGCTTGATGGCGGTGGTCCCGCTATGATGCTATCATACGGAATTGGCCGTTTTGGTTGTCACTTCGCTGGCGATGGTGATTGGGGAATTGTCAATCAAAGCCCAAATAGTTTTCTTCCCGATTGGGCTTGGGCCTACAAATATCCACACAACGTTTTAGGGAAAGACTATCCGTCTATGGGCATGGAAGCCATTCCTGGCTGTGTGGGCGATTATTGTCACCAATTATCCACGGCCGTTTATCCAACGCCTCTTTATGAAGCCCTTATGGGTTTGGGATTATTCTATTTGTTGTGGAAGGTTTTTCGTTTTAAAGGAGATTCAAAACCGGGACAATCTTTCGCATTCTACATGATGTTTGCAGGATTGGAGCGTTTCTTAATTGAATTTATTCGTGAACACGGCGATAGTATTTATTCAATTGGTTCCGTGCATTTTTCTCAAGCACAAATGATTTCCTTGTTGTTGATGTTGGGTGGAGCAGCCTTATGGTATGCATCTGAACGAAATCTTTACAACATTCATGGGAAAAAATCCTAAATATCCGTACAATTTCCAATATTTATTTTTATGCCAAAATTGAAGTATGCTTTGCTGGGTCTTTTCTTTTTTCGGGGGATGTTAGCTCATGCCCAAACAAAAGATACCGTTTTTGTTGATTTTGAGCGTTTGGATCCCATTGAGGTTTCGGGTAGCATTGATGAAGAAAATGCCCGCAAGTATCAGATTTTAAAGCGAAGAGTAAAGAAAACCATGCCTTACGCCAAAATGGCGGCCTATAAAATCCGTGCAATGGAAGACAAATTGTCGACCATTAAAGGCAAAAAAGAACGCAAAAAATACATCAAGCAGTGCGAAGAAAATATTAAAAACATGTACACCCAACAACTGAAAAATCTCACCGTTGGGGAAGGACAAGTCTTAATGAAATTGCTGCACCGCGAAACCGGTAAAACCTCTTGGGAAATTATGAAAAACTATAGAGGAACCACCGAAGCCCTTTTCTGGCAAGCCTTCGGCAGTATCTGGGGACACAATCTCAAAATGGAATTTGATCCCATCGTTGATTACCAAATCGAGCACATAATCAAATCCGAAGGGTTGGAGTGATGGGGCTATTTTCTCAAAAAACTCAACAATAATATCGGTGCTCCCAAAATGGAAATTATGGGATTGACTTGCAGAACCGTGTCTTGAATTAATCTGTGTGCCAATGCATCGGAGAATACGCAAATCAACATCCCCCAAAGCAGGGAATTCACAATGATTTTGGGATGAGAATCTGTGTTTAATGTGCGCTTTGCTAAATGGGGCGCAATGATTCCCACGAACGCAATGGGGCCTGCAAATGCAGTTGACAAGGCGGACAGTAATGCCGTGAATAAGATAAGAATTCGTTTGGTTTGTTTGGTGTTAACACCGGCAGATTCGGCGTATAAATCGCCCAATAAATAGGCGTCGAGTGCAAATCGTTTGAGCCAAATGATCACGGCTGAAAGTAAAACAATTGGCAATAATATGTAGTTATGACTGTTTTGAATTCGTTCGAAACTTCCCATCCCCCAAAAAGCAAAAGAGCGCAATTGTTCTGAATTGGCAAATTGCTGGAGCAGTTCGGTGATGGCCGAAAAGACAAAACTCAATATCATTCCGGTTAAAAGTAAACGGTGTGTTCCTTCATACCCTCGGTTGATAATAAATTGAAGGAATAACGCACCCAAAGCACCTAAAAATGCGGCTGCAATAGTACTGATTCCAGAAGTGAGAATTTGTCCGAAGATTAGGGGAGAAGCCAATGTAACAATTGCCACAGCCAATCCAGCGCCGGGCGTCACGCCGATTAAATAAGGTCCAGCAAGTGGATTTCTAAATAATGTTTGCATCATTAATCCGCTCAATGCCAATGCCATTCCAACAACGATAGATCCCATAACTCTAGGAAATCTCAGTTCCCAAAAGAGAAAGGAATTATTTAAATCATCGGAATTGAGGTCGAGGTCCCAAAATACACAAATCCCTATCGCTATGAGCAGGAAGCTATTCAATTGAAGGGGTGTGGTTTTGATGGATTTTAACATGGGTTTTAATCGGTCAAAGATAGGTAAATTGGAGGCGGACAGTTATTTAATAATTCGATAGAAATTTCGGGATTGTGCAGACTGAGTGTTGCCTAATTTTAGGGTTGTGGCTTGTTTTGGTTTACCCGTTTGTCTTGTGTTCGATTTGGGGTCTACTTTAGAATTAGCTTGCTGAATTTCCTGAAAGCACGAATGTAAATCGCTTAAAATCTTTTCGGGGTGAAGCATGCCATCATCCCAAAAAGGATTGTAGTTGGTGTTCGATTTGAGTTTTAGGTCGTTTTGTAACAATGGAAGCTGGTTCCATTGCGATAATTTTGCAATCCGAGAATCTACCGTTGCCGCCTCGGTTTTAGTTTTAAAACTCCCAGGGTTGAGTAACACGTCGCATTTTGCTAAATCAGAAAGCGCTTGTTCCATGGAGATTTGCAACGAACCAACGCCATTAAAATTGGCTGAATTTCGCAACCACAAGCAATTTCCGCCCGCATCTTGCACCAATTGCGTCATATAATTTTGTCGCTTGGGAACCATCCAACTACCGCTATAAGGTAAATTGATCATGACTTGAATGGGTTTGTTGTTTTTGGGGATTTGCGCTCTGATCGAGTCATATGCAGAAACGATGCGCTTAAACGTACTTTCCGACTCGTTTATTTTGCCAAACAGGTATCCAAAAACACGGATCCATTCAGCGCGAGCTAAAGGATGGGGTTCCCAAAAATTTTGGATAAAAATTACTTTATGATTTTGATTTTCAATTCGTTCCCATTCAGAGAGGCTGCCCATTTCAACCAAATTGCACAAGGTCAGTTCTATGTTTTCTTTAACTAAGGCTTCTTTGTTGATGTTTCCAGTGGCATCACCAATTTCTTTGCATTGTTTTTTTAGGGGATATTCTTTCGAATCATGAAACTGCATTCGATCAATTACCTCAACGTGTTTCAGTAAATTCAATTCTTTCAAAAAACGGGTGTTGGAAACCGATAAGCTAGCTATTCGATCACGAGCTTCTATTTTTTTAAAAAGTGGATATCTCGACGGCTCTGACTTCCCCCAAAAATAACCCGACAAGGCTGAAACTGAGTCGAAATAGATCATCAAAAAGGTGTCTGGTCCATTAAATCCTACGCGAAACAAACGAGCATATTGATTGGGTAGCCAGGAAATGGAATCCTGTGATGTTGCTGAATGTTGAGCCGAAATATTTGAAGAACTTTTCGAACCGTTTTTATCGTTTGGGCTGCTGCTGCAAGCCAATAGAAACGAGGTTAAAATAAATAGGTAAACGATATTTCGCGGTGAAAACATGAATGATAAACTTGGCTAATGAACTTGTGTTTCCAAAATTAGAGCAAAAAAGTTGACAGGCTCAAATGTTGTTAATGGAATATGGGAAAATAAGTAGATTTTTGTTTTGTGAAAAATGCGAAATTGAAATGAAAAATGGAGTTTTGAAATATAAATACGTAATCGTTTTGACACTCGTTTTGGTGTGGATGACGTTTTTCGACGATAATAGTTTCATTTATCGCATAAAATTATCGAACGAAATTTCGCGATTGGAAGAAAGCATTGATATTCACAACGAAAAAATTCAGGAACTTCGTCGCCAGAAAAAAGAATTACTCGGGAACGATCGAAATTTAGAAAAGTTTGCCCGTGAAAAATACTTGATGAAAAAGGATAATGAAGATGTTTTCATCATTGTGGATCCCGAGGAGGAAGATTGAATGAGTTAAACAAAATGATTTTTCTGGGAATTTCTGGAAATGTTTATGCAGAAAATGGTTGGTGAACGATCATCCCCAAAGAATCTCAAAAAATTGTTTATAAAATAATATATAATGTGCATTTCTATTGGAATTAGGTCAATAGGTTTGCAGTAAGACAAAAACCCTATAAACCGATAATAACGTATGAAATTTATAGCTTCATCAAGCGAACTTTTGCAACATTTACTTACGGTGAATGGTGCAATTATGTCCAAGCCAATTATTCCAATTTTGGAAAATTTCTTGTTCGAAATAAGTGAAAACCAATTAACCATTTACAGTACTGACCTGGAAACCAGCATGACCACTTCCATGGAAGTAACATCCAACGAAAGTATGCGTGTTGCGGTGCCAAGTAAAATGGTTATCGATATTTTGCGTTCATTGCCAGACAATCCAGTAACGTTCAACATCGATCCACAAACATTTGCTATTGAAGTAGTAAACGATAACGGTCGTTACAAAATGGCGGGTCAAGATGGAAGCGAATATCCAACATTACCTGAAAAAAGTGGCGAGGGCAGCTTTACTGCTTCTTCCAATATTTTGTTGCGCGCTGTTAGTAAAACTATTTTTGCTGCAGGTACCGATGAATTGCGTTTGAACTTGACGGGGCTATTTGTGGAAATGAAGAAAGATTTCGTCAACTTCGTTGCAACCGATGCCAACAAATTGGTTCGTTACACAAGAAAAGATATTCAACCTCAAATAGAACACAGTTTTATCATTCCTAAAAAGCCGTTGAACTTGTTGAAAACAGCATTGCCGAATGACGAAACCCCTGTAGTGGTTGATTACAACAAAACCAACGTGTTTTTCTCTTTTGGAGATACTCAGCTGATTTGTCGTTTGTTGGATGAAAAATATCCCGATTACAGTGCGGTAATTCCAACTGAAAATCCCAATACAATGAATGTATCGCGTATGGATTTGTTGAGTTCGATTAATCGTATTAGCATTTTTGCGTCAAAAACTACGCACCAAATTCGTTTAAAAATTACCGGTTCTGAATTGACAATTTCTGCTGAAGACTTAGAAATGGCCAACGAAGCAACCGAGCGCATTGCTTGTGAATACGATGGTGAAGATATGGAAATTGGATTCAACGCTCGTTTCTTGAAAGAAATGCTTTCAACTCTCGATGGTGAAAAAGTACAATTGCAACTTTCACAACCTAATCGCGCCGGATTGGTGGTTCCGTTGGAAAAAGACGAAAAAGAAAACATCACCATGTTAATCATGCCGATGATGTTGAATAACTATTAATTTAGGTTATTTATAAATGTAAAACGAGCTGTATGTAAAAATGCAGCTCGTTTTTTATTTAATTTTTAAATTATACGGCAATCCCGAATTGCATTATTCAAAAACCGCTGTACCAATTCTCACCATGGTACTGCCGTATTCAATCGCGATTTTATAATCGCCACTCATGCCAATGGAAAGCTGATTGAAGTTGGGTGAATCGTTGAAGTAACACTCTTTAATTTCTTTAAATGCCTGGCGAACCACGGAAAATTCCGTTCTAACTTGTTCTTCATTGGGCGTAAAAGAGGCCATGCTCATGAGTCCGCATATTTCAACTCCCTGCAGGGTATTTTCTGATTTTAGGGCAATCACGGACTGAAAAAAATCATCCAATTCGTTAACCGCCAATCCGAATTTGCTCTCTTCTTGAGCCACATGTAACTGGATTAAAACAGGTATTTTTCGATTGAATTTCATTCCGTAACGATTGATTTCAAGAAGTAACTTTAAACTATCAACCGAGTGAATCATGGATATAAATTCAGCAATGTACTTGACTTTATTGGTTTGTAAATGCCCAATTAAATGCCATTGAATGTCTGAGGGCAATTCGTCTTTTCGTTCTAGAAGTGCTTGAACTCGGTTTTCAGCCATCACGCGCACACCCGCATCGTAGCAGCCTTTTATTTCTTCAATGGTTCTGTATTTTGAAACCACAATTAATTGCGTACTTGGTGGCAAGGTTCCCTCAATACGTCGAATATTCGCTGCGATCCGGTTCATTTTAATTAAATTTGCGCTTTATGCCTAATTCTTACCGCAAAATAACACGCTTTCCATCAATAAAGTTTGAAAAACTATTGGGGGATCAACGCAGTAGGAGTGGTGTGTTTCATGGGTTTTTTGTTTTGTTTCTGGGGATGTTAATGCTGTTGAGTTGTACATCGTGCCAAACAAAGCCCAGCATCCCCCAAGAAAAAATGGTGCCTTTGATGGCGGATGTTTTGCGACTTGAGGCTTCTCAGCAAGTGGAATACAACTATATGACTTTGTCGGATTCTTTGTGGAATTTGAATTATGCATTTGTATTGAAAAAGCACCAAATTGATTCAACTGATTTCAAAAACACATTGGAGTTTTATAAACGCAATCCCACTGAATTTTCCGATTTAATGGGTAAAGTGATAGATGAGCTGCAAGAGGAGGAGATTAAACGTTTTCGCCGTTAATCGTTCAGGTAACGAACATTGTACAATTTGATTTGTTAAAACTCCCATAGTCTAAGAATGATTTATCCTCCAAATTTTGAAGAAATAATAGGTTTCGATTCGCTCCGACGAGAACTTGTACAGTTATGTAAATTGGATTCATCCGCCAAATTAGCGGAGGAATTTCAAATGCATACGGATGTTTCCTATATCCATCGAGATTTGGATGATTTAGATGAATGCAAACGAATTCAAGAATTATTTCCTTCGTTATTCCACTGGACGCAAATTACCGATATCGAGCCTTGGCTAAAATACATCAATGTAGATGGTTATTTTTTAGCGGAGGATGAATTTGCAGGAATATTGGAAATTTTGCATCTATACGCTCGTTTCACCAATACACTAAAGAATCGAGCCGAAGAGTTTCCTTTGTTTAACAAGCGTTTTTCGGCCAATGATGCCGTATTGCCTACCATTAATTTAATCGAAGCGGTTGTAGATCGAGAAGGGAAACTACGTGTAAACGCTTCTACTGCATATCAAAAATTATCGCAAGAAATTTCGCGCTTAGATCGTGAAGCTCGTATCCAAACACATTCTATTTTTAAGGCTTGGAAAGCGCAAGGGTATGTGGCGGATACGGATGTAACCGTTCGTGAAGAACGATTGGTTATTCCCATTCTTGCTGAATTTAAACGCAAAGTTCAAGGGTTTGTAAAAGATATTTCAGCAACAGGGAAGGTGTTGTTTGTTGAACCTGCTGCCATTCTGGAAATCAATAATCGATTGAAGGAACTTTATGCTGAACGCAAACGCGAACGTGAACGCATCCTCAAAAATTTAACAGCGCAATTGAGTCCCAAAACGCATCAGTTATTGCATTTGATGGATTCAATTTCGCAAGCAGATTTTGTTTTTTCGAAGTATTTATTGTGCGATCGTTACAAAGCCGAGCGCCCAAAGATTAGCCCAAATTCTAGAATAAGTTTAAAAAAAGCCTATCATCCGGTATTGCATCGGGAGCTTTCAGCGCAAAATAAAAAAGTGGTTCCTCTGCAAATTGAAATGGATGAGAAGCGCGTGGTAGTAGTTAGTGGTCCCAATGCCGGAGGAAAGAGTGTGGTATTGAAAACAACATTATTACTGCAGTATTGGTTGCAATGCGGATTCTATATTTCAGCTTCTCCGGATAGTGAGCTCGGATATTTTTCCAATTTAGCCATTGATAGCGGAGATGGTCAATCATTGGAAAGTGGATTAAGTACTTTCAGTGCACATTTGAAGAATTTGAAAGCGATTTTGGAAATGGCCGATGAAACGTCACTTGTTGGATTGGATGAATTGGGGACGGGTACAGATCCGCGTTATGGTGCTCCCATTGCGCAAGCTGTGTTAGAAGAATTGCTGAATAAATCTTCCTTTGTAATAGCAACAACCCACTTTTCGCAAATTCGTGAATGGGGTAGAGGAATTCCAAACGTCATTCAAGCAAGCATGCAATACGACGCTATCCATTTGAAACCGTTATATACGTTTGTTATGGGGAAACCCGGTAGCAGTTTTGCTTTGGAATTAATGCGAAAAACGGGATTTGATGGTCATTGGATGAACACCATTGAGCGATTATCTGGTGAGTCATTGGGTAAAACGGAGGATTTGATGTTGGATTTAGAACGCCAAAATCAGCATCTTTTGCAACAAATTCAAGAAAATGAAAAACGTACCCAGCATTTGGAGGGATTAATTCAAGAATACACCGAATTAAAAGAAAAGATCAATTCCAAGCGCCAGGCTATTTTGGAGCAAACACGGGTCGAAGCCAAGCAAATGTTGAGTTCGGCCAATCAACAGATTGAGCAAACCATTCGTATTATCCGAGAAAACTCGGCCGATAAAGTTAAAACCAATAAAGCACGTGAAAAGTTGGATGGATTTAAAGCGGGTTTAGAAAAACGTGTAGGACAGAAAATCCAAGCGAGTCCCACATCCCCCGAAAGAGAAAATCAAGAAAAACCAACGTTGTTAGACCCGAAATCGGTCATGCCGGGAGCGAAGGTGAAAAATCGCGTAAATGGTCAATCGGGCGAGGTTCTGGAGGTGAAAAAAGATAAGGTATTGGTGGTGTTTGGTCTGATAAAAATGTGGGTTCCATTGTCTGAATTGCAGGCATCGGCGGAAAAACAAGGCGGTACCAAACAACGATCCAATTCCGGATTCAATTGGGTGGAACGACAATCACAATTTCAGCCAGAATTGGATCTTCGTGGTAAGCGGTTGGAAGACATTTTGGAGCAGGTTACAAAATGGCTAAGTGAGGGGTATGCCTTGGGACAAAGGGAATTGAAAATAGTTCACGGAAGAGGTGAAGGGGTTTTACGTAAGGCAATTCGCGAATATTTGAAAACGGTGAATTTTGTGAAAGAATATCGTTCTGAGCACATGGAAAGAGGAGGTGATGGGTGTACAATAATTGTTTTGAATTAACCAGACAAAGAATACAAAATTTTAAAAATCAATCTGCGATTATTATGATATTCTGCAAATTAAATTGAGAATACATTGACGGGGTTTGTTAATAAACTCAATCGGCTTTGATGTATCTTTGTGGTATGGCTCAAATCTTAGATGGTAAAACAGTCTCTTCGCATTTTAAACAACAAATTGCCACGGAAGTAAGTGAAATGGTGGCTTCTGGTCATCGCGCACCTCATTTAGTGGCGATTTTAGTCGGAAATGATGGAGGAAGTAAAACTTATGTAGGAGCAAAGGAAAAGGCATGTAACGAAGTAGGTTTTAAAGGGACAGTTTTATATTTTGACGAGAGCATTACTCAAAATGAATTATTGAATGAAGTTCATCGTATTAATGCGGATCCGACCATTGATGGATTAATTGTGCAATTGCCTTTGCCCAAACACATTGACGAAAATGCAGTTACTCAAGCCATTTTGCCTGAAAAAGATGTAGATGGATTTCACGACATCAATATGGGTAAATTGGCCAAGGGAGATCATTCTGGCTATATTTCTGCCACCCCATTGGGAATTACCATGCTATTAAAGTATTACAATATCCCCACTTCTGGTAAGCACACTGTTGTGATTGGCAGAAGTAATATTGTTGGAAGACCGATGAGTATTTTGATGTCGGATTCTTCTGAAACAGGTAATTCTACTGTTACTTTATGCCATTCCAGAACTACGAATCTGAAAGAATTGGTTGCTCAAGCGGATATCGTTATTGCTGCGATTGGGAAACCTGGTTTTGTAACGGGCGATATGATTAAACCCGGTGCGGTTGTAATAGATGTGGGAACCACTCGTTTGGATGATTCAAGCAAAAAGGCGGGTTGGAGATTAGCTGGTGATGTTGATTTTATCACAGCAGAACCTCAATCAAGCTTTATTACTCCGGTTCCAGGGGGCGTGGGTCCGATGACTATTACAGGATTGTTGTTCAATACATTAAAAGCAAGAAAACGTCAATTGTTATGAAATTTCCAGTAATGGAACATTTTTACACCGTTCAAGGTGAGGGGGCATATTCAGGTTTTGCAGCTTATTTCATTCGTTTGGCAGGCTGTGATGTGGGATGTGTTTGGTGTGATGTTAAAGAAAGTTGGCATACCGAGGGATATCCACGGGTTTCTGCTGAAGAAATGTTAGAATGGGTTAAAAATGCAGGTGCTGACCGTGTGGTAATTACGGGTGGAGAACCAGCAATGTATGATTTGAATTCAATTTGTGAACTGTTCAATTACGAAGGCATTTTTGTACATATTGAAACCTCTGCGGCTCATCCTATTCGCGGAAAATTTCACTGGATTACCATTTCTCCTAAAAAATTCAAATTCCCTTTGGAATCTGAAATGACTAAAGCAAACGAGTTGAAAATTATTGTTTTCAATAAATCGGATTTTGAATGGGCTGAAAAATGGGCAGAACTTTGTGACGCAAACTGCCGCAAATATTTGCAACCTGAATGGGATAAACGCAACGAAATGACACCACTTATTGTTGAATATGTTAAGAAAAATCCACATTGGCATATATCACTTCAAACGCACAAGTATATCGGAATTCCCTAATAGGAGTTATTATTGAAAAGATGTTTCGTAAGAGCAAGGATTTAACTCGAATTTTTACTTTTTTAATTTTTGGATGGGTGTTCTTCACTTGCAGTTCCACTTGGGCACAAGTCTCGCAAACAGAACGCGCTCTGAGAAAACAATATTTTTCATTTTCCGACTCTACAACCAAAAAAATTGAAGCCTTTTTTGATCGTCATCAAAAAATGGGCAATTTCAATGGCACCTATCTCATGTTCAAACAGGATAGTTTGATTTATGGTTCGAGAGGATATGCAATTTATAGCAATTTGGATTCCTTAGAACCCAATGATATTTTTCAATTGGCTTCAGTTTCCAAGGTTTTTACTGGAGTAGCTGTAATGCAACTGCACCAAGATGGTTATCTCAATATCGATGATTCTGTTCACTGGTATTTGCCCGAACTCAATGCGAAAAACTTGACCATTCGACAACTATTGAGTCATACAAGTGGGCTCCCTGATTATTTTTATGCGGATTACAAGGGATTTTCTCTACCCGAAGGTGAAACCCACATGAAAAATGAGCAAATTATTGAAGTCATCAATAATCAGTCTTATCGTAAATATGGAAGACAGGGATTTTACGACTACTGCAACACGAATTATGTACTTCTGAGTTTAATAGTTGAGCGAATAACTCAACAAGATTTCAGGGATTATGTGAAAGAGCATGTTTTCAAAATGGCGGATATGAAATACTCTCATATATGCAATTTTGATAGTTTACCATTGGTGAATTACCCGGTTCAAGGGTACAATAATTGGAGTGTTTTTGACGATGTCATGTTCAATGGAACCACTGGAGATAAAGGTGTTTATTCCAACGTTTTTGAAATGTTCTTGTTGGATCGCGCACTTCGCGGGTCGTATATTTTACATGAAGCTACTAAAGAGGAAATGTGGACACCTCAAACCGTTACTGGCCCGGGTGCCTATTATTCAATGGGTTGGAGAGTAAAGTGGATTGACAACCAGAAATGGGTTTTTCACAACGGTTGGTGGAAAGGATTTAGAACCTATTATTGGCGCTGTTTAGACGATGATAAATGCTTTGTGGTGTTGACTAATAATGTTTACGGCCGTTTTCTGAGTACTGCCGAAATGGTGAAACTACTGGAATAAGATTTTGTAAATTTGGGGAGAATTTTCCGGCTCCCATATCAATTGCAGGAAATATAAGCCCGGTTTTAGATTAGGGTTCACACAAATTGAAAACATGTCGAGAGTTGAAGCTGATGGTAAAGTGGATGCAGAGTAAACTTGATTTCCTAGGGCGTCGTAAATTTCTAGTTGAACTGGTTTTGAACCATATTTTAATTGATTGTGACTGATGAAACTCAACGTCAATGGTTCAAACGCAGTTATCGGATTTTTGAATTGAATTGTCGGATTTGAAACAAAATCAGAAATCGAATTCAAAGGAAGCTGGTTAATTACTCCCACCGCGTCCAAATCGAATCCAGAAGAAGCAAAATTGGTGGGCCATGGATCATTGATCAAATTGCCCCGAGCATCACGTGAACCGTAATTTGGCTGAATGCTACCAATTACATCTACGATTTTGACGTAATTGATTTGTTTCGGAAAGTTTGGTGTGTCATTAAAATCGCTCAAGTCAAATGGTGTTCCATAGGGCATTCGGAATCTACCAGCTAAATTATAAATAGAATCGGGATACGTTGTTCCAAAGGGTTCGGTTTGATTTGAAACTTGCGACAAAGAAATGGATGGAAATCGAAAATAGCGTAGACCATCTTCTGATACTTCCACATGGGCTAATTCCAAGAAGCTATCGTTAAAGGCATTTTCAAAAACCGCAAAATCAAAACCAGGACCATTGATTATGGGTTGGGAAAATCCCAAAACGGCTGAACCGCCATCACCTAAACTAATGACCCCATTTTTTCGGTGTTTACCGAAAGCAGAATTGATGGTTCCAACGGAAGCGTATCCGGAATCTGGTACATTAACTTGCCGTAAACCGGGGTAAGCAATTCCGGTTGAAGCCCAGTTGACAAAGCAATTGGAATCGCCATGAATCGCAATACTATTGGGCTTTCCGGGGATGGAATTGAACTGCGCAATTAAGTCAGTAAAACATCCCCCGAAAAGAATAAGACCAAAAATGAGATGGATTTGGATCTTCATATTGCGAGTTGAAACTATCATCAATTATCTCAATCGAGATTCAATATCGTTAGCAATGGCATCGCATTCAGCATGATTCTTGCGGAGCAATGCTTCAGCGTCGCTAACAATTTTTTCAGCAAAACTGCGATCCGTCAAGCCTTTTGCGTTGGTAATAACATTGAACCAAGCGCCTCTAACTGCGGTTTTGATGCAAATCACACCCACACCCACATCGCTCAAACTGTTTGGATTGCCTTTTTCAGACATTTCTTTTAACAAGGGCAAGCATTCATAGGCTTTTAACATAGTTTTGTAAGGAATTTCGGTTGCATATTGACTCGCTTTTTCGATGGCCAATTTGCGTTCAGCTTTTTGTTCATCGGTGTCTTTTGGCAAACCGAATGCAGCTAATATTCCGTCAAACGCGCGGGTGTCTTCATCAACCAAATGGAGTAATTCATCCTTTAATTTCTGACCTCTTTCTGCCCAAGGTGAAAATTCGCTAACGCGCTCTTCCCAACCTCTTTTGGAAGCACTTAAATTCGCTACCATAGTCCCTAATGACGCCCCCAATGCAGCAGATAGAGCAGCAATTGATCCACCACCTGGTGCAGGAGAATCACTTGCTGTTTCATTGGCAAATCCTTTAACTGTTAAATTTACCAAACGTTCTGAGCGAATATCCTTCAATAAATATTCGATGATTCTCGTTTTGGGGTCAAAATTTGAAAGCTCATTCAATCCCATACTTTTTATAGCGATATCAATAAGTGTCGCTTCGTCAACCCCAGAGCTCAATCCCTGTTTTTCGAGGAAATATTTTCCGGCATCCAACATAGGCTGCAACGGAACCAAACCTACTAATTCGCTTCCGGTTACTCGAGCCCCACGTTCGTCGGCTGATTTACAGGTTTCTTCGAATACTTGATGGAGAGGAGTGTGTCGGAAATTGGTCAAATTGATACTGATTTGTGCAATTCCGTATTCTTCAATATACCAGCCAATGGCTTTAACAAATTTTAATTTTCCGGGGATTCTAACATCTTCTCCATTCTCGTCTTTCACCACTTTTCCGGATATGGGGTTGCCTTCACGTTTTACACGACCTGCTTCGCGAATATCAAACGCAATTCTATTGGCAATTCGGGTGCTTTTGGTATTAAGGTTTACGTTATAGGCAATTAAGAAATCACGGGCACCAATTACCGTAGCGCCGGTTTGTGCATTCATTACCGCGGGACCAAAATCAGGTTTCCATTCGGGTAATTTAATCTTATCGAAGAAGCCTTCGTATTCGCCAGCGCGGATTACGGATAGGTTAGAACGAGATTTATTGGATTGCGCCTCTTCATACAGGTATATGGGTATGTTTAATTCGTTTCCAACGCGTTCGGCAAGTTTTACCGCATATTCAGCTGTTTCTTCCATGGAAATTCCTGAAATTGGAATTAATGGACAAACATCAGTAGCTCCCATTCGTGGATGTTCTCCAGAATGACTCGACATATCAATGACTTGTGCAGCGGTTTTAATTCCTCTAAATGCAGCTTCGATAACCGCGTCGGGAGTACCAACAAATGTTACCACAGTACGATTGGTGGCTTTTCCTGGATCGACATTTAATAATTTCACCCCCTCCACAGATTCAATTGCGTCTGTAATTTGTTTGATTATAATGGGATTTCGTCCTTCACTAAAATTTGGAACACATTCAATTAATTTCTGCATAGTACAAAGTTACTGAATTTAGTTTTATCCCCGAAAAAATGGTATCTTTGCGCCCCCAAAATTTATGACATTAATCAAATCCATTTCAGGAATTCGCGGTACCATTGGAGGTGCGCCCTCAGACAATCTAACGCCTGTAGATGTAGTGAAATTCGCTTCTTCATACGGCAGTTGGTTGATCTCCGCATTTGGTAAAAGTACTGTAGTAATTGGTAGAGATGCCCGTATAAGTGGTCCCATGGTGAGTGAATTGATCATTCAGACGCTTTTAGGATTGGGAATTGATGTGGTTGATTTGGGCTTAGCAACTACTCCTACAGTTGAAATGGCTGTTCCTGCTGAAAAAGCACAAGGAGGAATCATCATTACAGCAAGTCACAATCCAAAGCAATGGAATGCTTTGAAATTGTTGAATGCGCAAGGTGAGTTTATTTCTGCTGAAGAAGGACAACGCATTCTTGAAATAGCCGAAGCTGGTGAATTTACATTTGCAACCGTTGATCAATTGGGAAAACGCGTTTCAAAGGATTACTTAGCTTATCATATTGAAAAAATATTGGAATTGGATCTGGTAAAACCTGAGCTAATTAAAAAAGCCAATTTGAAAGTAGCGGTTGATCCTGTAAATAGTGTGGGTGGTGTAGCTATTCCCGAACTGTTAAAAGCGCTTGGTGTAGATGATGTGGTGATGATAAACGGGGAACCAACCGGTTATTTTGCGCACAATCCAGAGCCCCTTGCTGAACACTTGGGTGAAATTGCTTCCGTAGTAAAATCAGAAAAATGCCATTTAGGAATTGTCGTTGATCCAGACGTAGATCGTTTGTGTTTTGTTAGCGACGATGGTGAAATGTTTGGAGAAGAATATACCTTGGTTGCCGTTGCTGATTATTACTTAACACACAAGCCAGGTGCAACCGTAAGTAACTTGTCAAGCACACGTGCATTGAGAGATATCACTGAAAAAGCGGGTCAGTCCTATTTTGCATCTGCAGTTGGTGAAGTGAATGTTGTGGAGGTGATGAAAGCAAACAACGCTGTTATCGGCGGTGAAGGCAATGGTGGAATTATTGTTCCAGAATTGCACTACGGTAGAGATGCGTTAGCAGGAATTGCATTGTTCTTAAGTCATTTAGCTGAAAAAGGAATTAAGATTTCTAGTTTAAGATCTCAATATCCAACCTACCAAATGTCTAAAAACAAGGCAGAATTGCAACCGGGAACCGATGTTGATATGATTTTGCAAAAAATTCAAGAAAAATACAAAAAGCAGCCTGTAAACACGGTTGATGGTGTGAAAATTGAATTTGACAATGATTGGGTGCATTTGCGTAAAAGTAATACCGAACCCATTATTCGTATTTATGCAGAAAGTGCAAGTTTGACTACAGCAGAGAATCTTACTAAAAAAATCCTACAAGATATTGGAGAAATTATCGAATAAGGAAATTATAAATCCGATACTTTATTAGTTGGATTTTAAAAATACAAATTGAGTATTGATTTGCATAAATTTGCACCTTATCGAATTTTAAATCAGAATATACATCCCCCAAAAATAAACGATCAAATATGTCATTACAGTGTGGTATCGTGGGTTTGCCTAACGTAGGAAAATCAACTCTTTTTAACGCAGTTTCAAGTGCTAAAGCACAATCTGCTAACTTCCCTTTTTGTACAATCGAACCCAATGTTGGAACCATTACTGTTCCCGATATTCGAATGAATAAATTGGCAGAATTGGTAAATCCTCAAAATTTGGTGCCTACTACCATTGAGATTGTTGATATCGCTGGATTGGTAAAAGGTGCATCAAAAGGCGATGGTTTGGGAAATCAATTTTTGGGAAATATCCGTACCACTAATGCGATTTTGCATGTACTTCGTTGCTTCGACGACGATAATATCATTCACGTAGATGGTTCAGTAAATCCTATCCGCGATAAAGAAATCATCGATACGGAATTGCAGTTGAAGGATTTGGAAACCATTGAAAATCGTATTTCAAAGGTCTCTAAACAAGCTCGTACTGGTGGAGATAAAGAAGCGGCTCGAGTTCTTGAAGTATGTGAAGCGTTTAAAGCTCATCTTTTGCAAGGTAAAAACGCTCGTTCCTTAGAAATGGAAGTTGAAAAGCGCAGCGCAATCAAGGAATTAAATTTATTAACCGATAAGCCTGTATTGTATGTTTGCAACGTTGATCCAGCAAGCGCCACCAATGGTAATGCGTATGTGGATCAAGTTCGCGAAGCAGTGAAAAATGAAGATGCCGAAATTCTAATTATTTCTGCTGCTATTGAGGCCGAAATTGCTGAATTGGAGAGTTTTGAAGACCGAAAAATCTTCCTTGAAGAAATGGGATTAACACAATCAGGAGTTGAAAAGTTAATTCACGGAGCTTATAAATTATTGAACTACATTACCTATTTCACTGTAGGTGTTAAAGAAGTTCGTGCTTGGACCATCACCAACGGAATGAAAGCTCCACAAGCTGCAGGTGTTATTCATACCGACTTTGAAAAAGGATTCATTCGTGCCGAAGTAATTGCGTACGAAGATTTCATTTCCTTAGGATCAGAATCAGCTTGCCGCGATGCAGGAAAACTACGTGTGGAAGGTAAAGAATACATTGTAAAAGACGGAGATTGCATGCACTTCCGTTTCAACGTGTAATTTAACGCGTTCGTTTTCAATATTATAAAGGTTTTCAGTATTTAAGGAGCTTGTCCAAGCCCTCTTTCATTCGATTCCAAGGAAGGAATTGATCCTCCAATGTTTTTGATAATGGAATGGGCGTGTCCAATCCACCAATTCGAATTACCGGAGCGTCCAAATATTGGAAAGCGTTTTCTTGAATCCATGCCGCTATATCCGATGCGATACTTCCAGTAAGCGTGTCTTCGGTTAAAACCAGTACTTTGTTGCAGCGTTTCACTTGCTCCAAAACGGTTTCTTGGTCCCAAGGCATTAAAGTGCGCAAATCAATGATGGTTGCTTGAATATTCTCGGATTGTACATATTCCAAAGCCTTATGAACGGCCCAACCATAAGTGATAATGACCGCTTCATCCCCGTAATCATGAACAGCAGCCTTTCCTTCAGGTAGAGTGTAATATCCCTCAGGAACTTCGCAATGATAATTTCGGTAAATGACTTTATGTTCAAAGAATAAAACAGGATTTGGATCTTCAAATGCTCTCAATAACAGTCCTTTCGCGTCGGCAGCATTGCTTGGATAGTAAATTTTCAATCCCGGGACATGGTAAAACCAAGCCTCTGTGCTTTGACTGTGGAATGGACCTGCTTGAACCCCTGCACCGGTTGGCATTCGCACTACCACGTCGGCAGAAACTCCCCAACGATAGTGGTTTTTAGCGAAGTTGTTGACTATTTGATTGAATCCGCAGGTTACAAAGTCGGAAAATTGCATTTCAACCATGGCTTTTTTCCCTTTGATGGATAAACCAAGTGCCGCGCCTAAAATACTACTCTCGGTAATGGGTGTGTTGCGAACTCGATCTTTACCAAATTTTTGAACCAAGCCTTCGGTGGCCTTAAAAGCCCCTCCGTATTCGGCAATATCCTGTCCCATTAGCACCAAGTTGGAATGTTTTTCCAACGCCAGTTCCAATGCCTCATTGACGGCATCAATCAAACGAATTTCTTTACTTTTTTCGGGGGATGGGGGAGTTGCTGAGAAACTAAATGGTGCGTAAATATCTTGTAATTCTTCCGTTAAATTTGGTTCTATTTCGGGCTCTTCAAATACGGTTTCAATGCCATCGTTTAGTGTTTCCAAGATTTCTTTTCGAATTTTTGAAATCAGCGATTCATTAAGAATTCCTTGTTGAATTAAATAATGTTCAAAATTTGAAACCGGGTCTTTTTTGCCCCAAATTTCAAATAATTCTTTGGGGACGTATTTGACACCTGATGCTTCTTCGTGTCCTCTCATCCTGAAAGTAATGGCTTCAAGGATAACGGGACGTGGATTTTTGCGCATGGAATCCGCTAGTTCCGAAACAGTCGTATAAACTTCTAAAATATTATTCCCATCAATTTGAATGGCTTCCATTCCATAGCCAATTCCTTTATCGATGAATTGAGCGCAGCGGAATTGTTCGTTGGAAGGGGTGGATAGTCCGTAACCGTTATTCTCTATGAGGAAAATTACGGGAAGTTGCCATACGGCTGCTACGTTTAAGGCTTCATGAAAATCGCCTTCAGACGCTCCTCCATCCCCCGAAAAAACCAAAGTAACCGAAGGTTTTTTATCGAGTAAATCCGAAAGTGCTATTCCATTTGCAACACCCAGCATGGCACCTAAATGCGAAATCATACCTACAATGTGGTGTTCTTGGGTTCCGAAATGGAAGGAACGGTCTCTCCCTTTGGTGAAGCCGCTTTTTTTACCTTGCCATTGGGCAAAAAGTTTTTTATCAGAAATATTTCGAGAGGTAAAAACGCCTAAATTTCGATGCAATGGCAACACATATTCATCTGAATTTAAGGCTTCAGTAACACCCACTGAAATGGCCTCTTGTCCAATGCCACTGAACCATTTACCTATTCTACCTTGACGCAATAAAACCAACATACGTTCTTCGATAACACGAGGGCGCAACAACGCTTTATAGAGATGCAAAAGTTGGTTATCGGTTAATTTTTTACGTTTGAAAATCATGAATTACGCAAATTTTAACATTTTTTTGCAACCTTTACCATTTTGTGCGTCATAAATCCGAAACTACTTGTTAACAAATGAGCAAATCATAGCTGGATGTTTGAAAAACGAACGGAAGTCCCAAAAGGCTCTGTTCGAAATGTTCAGTTCCAAAATGTACGGGTATTGTTTAAGATATACTCGGAACACAGCGGAAGCGCAAGATGTTCTACAAGAGGGTTTCATTAAGGTCTTTGAAAAAATAAACACGCTAAAAGACGCACGAACTTTGGAAGGTTGGATGACACGAATCTTCATCAACATGGCTCTGTCGCGCTACCGAAAAGAACGTTCTGGTCCAGAATGGGTGGAGGTAAGCGGCGCAGAATCGATTATTGAAGAAGAAGAAGCTGAAACGAATATGGATGATTTAACACCCGTAACCGTTTTAGAAATGATGAAACAAATTCCTGAAAATTATCGTACGGTTTTGAACTTGTATGCCATCGATGGCTTGAGTCACAAAGAAATCTCAAGTTTGTTGAATACTACAGAGAGCAACTCGAAAAGTATGCTGAGTAGAGCTAGAAAAATGATGCGTGATTTATTGGATCAAAGAACAAAAAACCAATAAAAAAGTAGTACTCTGGAAAAGAGATTTAAACATATCGACGAATCATTGAAGGAAAAGTTTGAAAACTTCTCTCCTGAAGTTCCATCATTTATTTGGGATTCAGTAGAAGGTGGGTTGGAGACTCGTCGTTCAAAACGCATTGGTGTAGTTTGGTTATCAGTTGCTACAGTTGTTCTCATCGCTGTATCAGGTGCATTGTTTTTCAATTCGCCTGATACGGTAAAGATGAATTCTCAATCCAATTCAAATTCTCAATCCAATTCCATTACCCCACAAAATTCAACGAATACAAATACACCAAATACGACTACCGAAAATTCAATTAATACGAACAAAGATAAATTAACCAACACCGCAGTTGGTAATTCAAATAATGCGTTTTCAAATGAAAGTTTGGCTAAATCTGCAAATCTGAATTTGCTAAAAGGTGTCAATAAAACGAATAATCGTCGTTCACAATCCGATTTAATAACCGATTTGAATTCGGGATCGAATAAATTGAATATGGTGGATGTTGAATACGTAAAATCATCCCCCGAAAAAGAAGAAAATAACGTCCCTACAATGGGAAAAGCAAATACCATTGGATGGGTAAATCCAAGCGCTCTAAATGCTAGTAACAGCATTATGCCTGAACTTTTGGCAGGAGCGGAATTAAAAGAAATGATAGTTGGAGAATTTTTACAGTTGACATTGTCGATCCCACAACCTCAAAAGTCCTTTAAGCGAAAGTTGTCACGCTGGGCTTTTGAGGTGGGATACGATATGAATCAAACAGCGATGAGCTATTCTGTAAATCCTCAACTGGGTCAATACGTTCATAAAAATTACTTAAAGAGAATGCAAGAAGGCGAAGTGGCCTTGGTTGCGCCTCAATTACACACGTCGTTAAGATATCAATTGAATAATCGTTGGGTACTAACTGCCGGTGTTGGTTTTACTCAGAATAGAACTTCACAAGAATTTGATTTCCGCGATAGTGTGCCTGTAAGTGTTGCTCAAGGATTTGAACCCGATGCATACGGCAATTATCCCATTTTTGGATACGCGGGCTTAGGTCAAAACGTTAAATACGATGGTACACAGGTGTTTAACATGTTGTCTATTCCGATAGGAGTTGTTTATGAGCATGCAATTTCTCGCAAATTGAAATTTACCACCGAGGCAAATTTGAGATACAATTATGTATCCGGAACTCAAGGTGCAACATTGAATTACTACGACTTAAGTTTGCAGAATTCACAAAAGGATTTATACCGCAATTCCGTGTTTTCAGCGAAGTTGGGAGTAGGAATTCAAAAAGATTTGGATAAAAAGCGTTCACTCGGTGTTCGCTTAAACACTCAAGGCGCCTTAACGCCTATGAATATTGAAAATGCCGCAGTGTCTAATAAAGGTTGGTCTGTTGGTTTGTCGGGTTATTATTTCTGGAGGATTTTCTAATGATCAAAAGATTACAGAAATATCAAAAAAAATACCCTAATTTGCATAAAATGCGCAAATTTATCCTTTTGGCTTTCAGTTATCTACTGGTAACCTCTGCTCAATCGCAGGTGTTAAATCCATTGGGTTCCGGCTTGCCTTTTCCCGTAGTGGCTTCGTATGCAACGGATCAGGAATATTTCGCATTGTATGAAGATTTAAGTACTACAAGCACCAACGATTATACTATGGCTCGTTGGAATGGCGTTTATTGGAAATTTTATCCTGGATTAACTGTACCCGATGGCGTTCAAAGTACACAAGGTAAGTACAATTTTCATTCTATTGCTTTTTATAACAATCAAGTTTATGTTGGGGGATATATTACAGAGGCGCTTCAAGATGCTGATTTCCCCATGGCACACTTGTATAAGTGGAATGAGACTTCTCGTGCTTGGGAAGCTGCAGCCGGTGTAATTGAAACCAAAAACGATGGTATCAGTTGCATGACGGTATTTGATGGTCGATTGATTGTAGCTGGAAAATTTTATTCTTCCGTAGATGGCAATTGGATGGAAAATATTGCAGCTTACGACGGAAGTAAATGGAGATATTTGGGAATGAACGAAACCAAACAAGGTGCAAATGGATTCATCCGCAATTTGTTAGTTTCAGGAAATCGTTTGTACATAGGAGGTGATTTTTCGCGTTTTGCAGGAGATAATACGGGTAATATTGCTTACTATACTGCCGCAAATGGTGGCTGGGGTGGTATTGGTAGTCCTATTAAAGGAGCTGTTTTAGAATTGGCTTCTTTCGATGGTAATATTGCTGCATTGGGTACAGACTCTATGGGTAAATCGGATGTGCGAATTTTTAAAGGCACTTGGTCAAAGTTACCCAGTTTTGATTCCTTTACCATCTCAGATGTTAAAACCATTTCTGGTGCCAACCAAAAATTACTATTGGGTGGAACGTTCGTAAAAAATAATAATGGAACATCCTTGCTTTACTACAACCCTTCAGTACAACAATACTTCTTTACAGGAAATCGTTTTCAAGGCCAGTTTAAGTTAGGTCAACGAGGAAACGGTTCTTTTGTCTGGGGAGATTATAGAGAATTAAATACCGATATTCGTTATTTCTCAGCAATCGAATTTGCTTACGGAAATTTATATGGTGATTTGTTTTATGACAAAAACGCAAATTGTAAGAAAGATGCCGATGAAATGGGTATACCCTCTGCGATAATGCGTGTTGTAAACAAAAGCAATGGTAGTTCTTATTTTGTGGTTACCGACGCATTTGGACATTTCTCCATAGGATTGCCAGAAGGTGATTACACCATCCAACATACTTCTAAGCGACATATGTACACCGTTTGTGCTGGGAACTATTCCACCAGTATTCGAAACGGTAAATATTCCTCAGTAAGTTTAGGTGAATATTTTGCACCTACAATTAAAGATTTGGAAGTGAAATTACGTCCAGTTTACCCTGTGGAATTAAACGCTGGCGATACGTTAATGACCGTCTTAATGGTTACCAATCATGGTGCAACAACCTTGAATGGAACCACGGTTCACATCTCACACGCCTTGCCATTAGCGAATTTTCATAGTATTCCGGAAGCAGATAATTACAACGGCATTGAAGCAACATTTGCTCTTTTGGATTTAAAACCATTTGAAACGAGAACCATTCAGTTATTCACGAAAATCCCATTTAACGCGAAATCAACCGATAATTATGGTTTAAGCGTTAAAACCGGTTCATTGTTTGCTCAAAATGATGCATATCAAACCGATAATGCCGATAGTATTAAATTGAGCATTGGCAAACGAGGCAATACCAGCGGTGCGGTTACCAAGATATCTGATTTTGGTAGTAAAATCGATTACCGAACCACCAGCTGGGTGTATACTGTAGATTTTAAAAATATTGGTACCGATGCTGTAAGTCGTGCAGTAATGGTGGATACACTCGATACCAAACTTCCTTTACAACGCGTGTTGTTAAAGTCGTTTTATCCCAACAAGGCCACTTACTCAATTCAGCAAGGGCGTATTTTAGTGGTGAATTTTAATCCAGCGAATTTAAAAACGTACGAATCCAATCCATCACAGTCGTCTGGATGGGTTCAATACCAAATAGATTTATACGAAAAATTAGGTGTTTCTACTGTTATAGATAATACAGCAGTTGTAGATTTTGATTCAGAATGGATGGGCAGATCTGAGAATTGCGCAGTCAATATTATTGATTCTAAAGTAGGGGTTAATTCATTGAATCCCTTGTCGTTATCGGTGTATCCAAATCCCAATAATGGAACGTTCCAAGTGGAATGGCTAAAAGAGGAAATGGGATCGAACTGGCTGTTAATTGGCACCGCGGGTAATGAAGTGAAGCGTGGTTTGATATCTAGTTCAACAAGTACTTTGGATATCCAACAAATCCAGAATGGAGTGTATTTCTTGAAAACACCAAAATCCTTAACCAAAGTGGTTATTTTACAACCCTAAAACTGTTCTATCCACCCAAATAAATTGAAATTGGGCAATAGCGCATCCTTTTCCAGTTGGGATTTTAATTTATTCACCGTAAGATCTTTCATGCGTTTTTGCTGAATTAGTAAATGTGCTTTTTCCGCAAGTAGGGTGATTTTTCTTTCGGGGGATGTGTTGAATGTAGCATGCTTTTCAATAGCTTGTGAAAGCTCATCGATTCCGATTCCCGATAATGCCTGAGTGGAAATAACCGGAACTTCCCAATGTTGAGTAGCTCGTGAATGTGCTAATTTTTTCAAATAGGAAACAAAGGCTAAAGCTCCTTCACGGTCAGCTTTATTGACAACAAAAACATCCGCAATTTCCATTACTCCACTCTTTAGAGTCTGAATTTCATCGCCACTTTCAGGTACCGATACCACCACGGTTGTATCTGCGATTCCGGCAATTTCGACTTCACTTTGACCTACACCCACTGTTTCAATGATGATTCTATCAAATGGAGCATGTTTTAAAACTTCGAGAATTTCAATTATAGAAGCCGATAATCCACCTAGTGAACCACGAGATGAGATTGAACGTATGTACACATTAGGCAATAAAAAGAGATTCTGCATTCGTAAACGATCGCCCAATAAAGATCCAAAATTGAAAACACTCGAAGGGTCAACTGCTAAAATGGCAATGCGTTGATTTTGATCCGACCAATGCTGAACTAATGCATTGACCAAAGTGCTTTTCCCTGCACCCGGAGGGCCTGTTACACCGATTATTTTGGTATTCCCATTCAATTGTTTCAACAATTCTAAATAGCCAACATGCTTGTTTTCCACCCAGCTGATTGCCCGAGCGATGTGAAGTTCGTTGCCTAATTTGATTTGTTCAGATTGTGGAATTAACATGATATATGGGTGTGAGAATTAACGTAGATTCATTATTTGCTCCTCGAATATGGAAGCGCATCGAAAGATATGAAATCTTTCGCTTCTAATAAATACTGTCCCGCTTTTGCAATCATAGCCGCATTGTCGGTACAGTACTGAAAGTCGGGAGTATAAGCAGGAATTTTGAATGATTTAGATAGATTTTCTACTTCTGACCGCAGTTTTCGATTTGCTGAAACCCCGCCAGCAATTGAAATGCTTTTGGGTTTTTTATCTTTAATGGCATTTTTGAATCGTTTAATTAGCATATTTATCAAGGCCTTTTCGTAAGATGCACAAATGTCATTGATATTTTCTTCTATAAATTGGGGCAGCTTTGCTTGCTCATCCCTCAAAAAATAAAGTAAAGAAGTTTTGACACCAGAAAAGCTAAAATCATAAGGTCCAACTTGCGAATCGCTGAATTTAAATGCAGCATCATTGCCGCTTGTGGCCAGTTTTGAAATGATAGGACCACCAGGATAACCTAATCCCATGAGTTTCGAAGCTTTATCAAATGCTTCTCCAACGGCATCGTCGATGGTTTCGCCAATAATCTCGGTGTGGGTGAATGATTCGGCCCAAATCAATTGTGTGTGTCCCCCAGAAACTAACAAACAAAGCATGGGGAATTCCACATCGTTGTCGATAAACAACGCAGCAACGTGAGCTTGGAGATGATTGACACCAATGAGGGGAATATTCCAACCCATTGAAAGGGATTTTGCGGTATTTAATCCAACGATCAATGAACCCATGAGTCCGGGACCTTGAGTTACGGCAATTGCAGAAACTTCATTTTTTTGAATTCCAGCTTCAGAAAGTGCTTGGTCGATTACAGGAATGATGTTGCTCTGATGGGCTCGAGAGGCCAATTCTGGAACAACTCCACCAAATTTTCGATGAACGTCTTGATTTGCAGTAATGTTGGAACACACTTTGCCGTTAATAAGAACAGCGGCTGATGTATCATCGCAACTGCTTTCAATGCCTAATATAATGGAATCTGATTGCATTGGTGGATTGCCCAAATTTTGTATTGATTAACTTTGATAGGTTTGAAAAGACGAGGCTCAAAATTACGAAAGTTTATATTACGATCTCTGCTGATCGTGGTATTTCTTTCTAGTGTTTTGGCCGTTTTGACTCGAAATAAAATTGTTCAAACCAAAGTAACCCAATATTTAGCCAAGGAATTCGCCAAAGAATTGGGTACTAAAATTGAAATTGGGGGAGTGGAAGTGGATTTTTTGAGAAACTTTCACTTGGAGTCTATTTGTATCTACGACAAACATTCCGATACCATTTTATATTCAAAAACGCTGGATTTTAGAATTCAAGAGGCATCAATTTCTCGTAAAAGAATGTTGATAAGTGATCTCGACTTCTACAAATTACTGGTAAAAATGGGTGAGTATCCCGGTGAAAACAAGCTCAACTATGAGTTCATTGAAGAGTATTTTATGCAAGATACCACTCCCTCAACGGGTAAATCATGGGATGTGTTTTTGTCGAATATTAACCTCATTGAATCGGAATTTTGTTATTTCTACGGAAAATCACCATTAAAAACCAATATTCCGGGGGAATTCAATCCCGATTACATTCGATTTTCAGGCTTAAATGCGGAAATTGAAGGCGGAGAAATTTCAGATTTGAAAGGATTTGAAATGAAAATTGACCATCTGGAAGCCACAGAGCGTTCCGGTTTTCCGGTGAATTCGCTCAAAGGGTTGCTTTCTATAAAAGGTGGGATTTTGAAAATAAAACCCTTAACACTAGAAACCGGTGCAACCCAAATTCAAGGAGATTTTTCTATGGATTGGTCAAAACCCGGTAGCATTGATCATCATTATGAAGAAGTAATTTACTCTGTTGGTGTAAACAAGAGTTCTATTCGTTTGTCGGATGTGGGCTACTTCATTCCTTGGTTGAAAAATCACTCGCTGGATATCAATGCCAAATTGCATATTAAAGGCCCATTAATGCATTTGAAATCAAGGGATTGTAAGATTACAACGGCAATGGGTTCTCGGTTAAACGCGGAAGTCGATATCTTCAATGTGGTGAATACCGATGATATGATTAACGAAGTACTTTTGACTGAAAGTATCTTCAAGCAAGCCGATATTCAAAAAATTCTTGCTGTTGAATCATTTACTCCTTCATTGGAGCCTTTTGGGGATGCCTTAGTCAATGCATTTTTTCATATACCCATGAACTCGGTTGACTTTAAGGGGGAATGTCAAACGGCTGTAGGTACATATGATGGACATTTTTTTATTGATCATAAACGAATAGACGATAGCTTGGCTTATGATGCACATGGATTTCTTAAACAATTCAATCCGGCTGCGTTCAGTGCTGATTTTGAATCAATAAAATCAGTGGATGCTGAGGTCATAGCGAAGGGGTATAATTTCGACGAAACTGCTGTTTCTGATTTCGATATTAAACTGAGTCAAGCGTTAATCAACGAACGATTTGTGAATAATGTCAATGCCAAAGGGAATCTTTTTGAAGGACATTTGTCGGCAAAATTAGAAGCAGAAGATCCTGTATTCAAGTTGAATTCGGCTATAGAATTTGACGAGCTCTTTTCAGAACGCCCGAATTGGGTATTGAACGGTCGAATAAATAAAATAGATCTAAAACAACTTGGGTTTGATACGGTTAATTTGAACTTCGATGGTAATTATTCTCTGAATATTGAGGGATGGTCGCTCGATGATTTAACCGGAAATGTGAGTTTATCGGATTTTCGTTTGCAACGCGGCGTAGATGAATTTCAGTTGCGCTTTCAATCGATTCAACGTCCGAATAATTCCCATTTGGAATTCCGAGGTGATTGGGTGGATGGAACGGTAAAAGGGCCATGGAAACTTTCCAATACACCCCTGTGGCTTCAGCACTTTGCTCATAATGTGGCTCCTGAACGATTCAAAGAAACCCAACAAGCCCTACTGGATTCCGTGGAATTTGATTTGTACATTCCTCAAACTTCTTGGATAGAAGCCTTTATTCTGCCTGGCTTGTATTTAGGTCCTGTTGGTATTCGAGGAAATTATTTTGCCCCAAATAACATTTGTGATATTAAAATCGGTCCCATGTCGATTGAATACGGACGAATCTACATGGAGCGAGCATTGATTTCATTGAAGAAACCCACTGCCAACGGATTGTTGAAATCAAAATTCACTACCAATTATGTGCTAGTTGAAAATACAGTTTACGATACCTTGGGATTTGCTTTTGAAATTACCAACGGTGGATATACAATATCTTCGGTTCTGCATGATAAATTGGATCGATACGGTTTAAAAATGGGAGGAAATGGTTCGATTTCGGAGAAAACAGCCAATTTTGACTTCAAAAAAACGGTGCTGAAAATTTACGATCAAACCTGGAGGCTAGATGATCAAGCCAGCATTGATTTTAATGAAGACCATTGGCATTTACATGATTTCTATCTTGCCGATGATCGACATTATTTAGAACTCAACGGGAATGTCTCGGATAATGCCCGCGATACATTAAAAATTGAATTCAGTAATATTTCCCAAAAAGTATTGAAACCATTTTTTGCAGAAGGCACCTTCGATAGTTTGAGCTTTAAAATTAATGGAAATTTAAAAATCAACTCGGTTCTTTCTGATTTCCATTTTTTGGGGAACCTAGACGTGAATCGTTTGAAGTATTTGGGATTTGATTATGGCGCTTTGGGATTGTCTGTGGAAGAAACTCGAAACCCAGGACAATTAAAAGTTCTTGCAAATTTTAGAAATGGGCCGTTAGAAAAAACCAATTTTAAAGGATATGTTCAGTTAAGAGATGGGCGTGATGCGGAATTGGATGTATTAGGAGTAATTCCAATGCAATCAAAATTGAATATTTTACAGCCTTTGTTGACGGAAATAGTAACCTTTAAAGCAGGAAATATTGGAGGTAATGTTCGAATAACGGGAACCACACGCAAACCCAAACTAGTTGGGTTAATTACGGTGAATGGAGCACGTTTGGGTGTAGATTATTTGGGTACCGAATACAATATGTCGGGTAATTTCAAATTGACAGATCAGGGATTATTCACGATGCGTCCAATTAAATTTTACGACGATTCCAAAAAGAATTTCGGATTGATGGATTTGGCATTGACTCATGAAAACTTCTCTGACTTTGCATTGGATTTGAAACTCGACAGTTTGAAGAACATGAAAGTGCTGCATACTACTGAACAGATGAATGATTTGTTCTATGGAACAGCCTATGCTGATGGGAATGCGCATATCTATGGTTTGTTTTCTGAGATCGATATGGATATATCCCTCAAAACAAGAAAACGCACCAAATTGGCTATCCAATATCCCCAAGTGTCATCGAATTATGTTTCGGGTTCGATTTCATTTGTTAGTCGCACCAATAAGTCCAAAAAATCCCCGAAAAAACTGGAAGAAGAAGACGATGCGTTAGGCAAAATTACCTTGGATATGCAGGCGACATCTGAAGCAGAAGTTCAATTTGTAATTGATAAGAAATTGGGCGATATCATTAAGGGTTTTGGTGATGGAAACATGCGTTTAATTTACGATCGCGATGAGAAAATATATTTATTTGGTCGGTATAATATTGTATCGGGTGAATATGCTTTTTCGCTTCCGGGTATCAACTTGCTGAAGAAAATTAATGTAAACAAGGGTGGAAATATTACTTGGCAAGGCGATCCATTTAACGCTAAGGTGGATCTAAGTGGTTCATTTGAGAAGAAAATTTCCCCATCAACCTTGATGATCAGCGCTGGATCTTCGGGTAGTAGTTATCCCGCAACTCGCTTTGTGTCCACGTTAAATATGACGGGGAATTTGTTTGGTCCTAATATCGGATTCGATATTCAAGCTCCCGATTTAGCAACCACTTCTGGTACTGCAGCCGCTGAGGTTAATTCGGTCATTCAGCGCATTCGTTCTGACAAAGATGAAACCATGCGTCAATCTATTGCATTGCTTCTGTTTGGGAATTTCTTGCCTCCTTCTTTTGCAGCCGCTTCATCTGCACCTACATCGTCGTTTAGTAGCGCAGGATTTGCTGGAAACAGTGTTTCAACGTTGGCAAGTTCAGTTGTGAATGATTTGTTTTCAAAATATGGAATTCCTACTCGTATTCAAGTTAACTTAGACGACGTCCGTAACGCTAGTGGTAACAGTAACACGCAGTTGTTTGTAAATAGTGAATGGTTTTTGTCGGATCGATTGCGATTGGATTTGAATTACGATCCAACGGTTGCCGTTTTAGTAAATAGTGTTGCCGTTCCCATTAATTTTAACTTAGAATACAAAACACGCGATGAAAACTGGCGTTTAAAAGCATTTTCAAGATCCAATAACTTGATTCTACAAAATAATAATAACCCTACAACAAATGGTGTTTCAGGAAATACGCTAGGAACCGGAATTTTGTATCGCAGAGAATTTGATACGTTCAAACGGAAACACAATGATTCTGCAAATAGGAAATAAAAGAATGTATGAATAATGTAATTATTAGATAGTAGGTGTGTTGTCTGTTGGGTTTTATGGGTCATCTATCGAAAAGTTCTTGTTTAAACAACATTGATTCCTAGTCTAATTCGTAAATTTGTAGTTTATGCGCATTTTTCCCATATACGGTGAAGCTTTTAAAATGTCTTTTACGGCATTGATTAACAATAAGCTGAGAAGCGCGTTGTCCGTTCTGGGAATTACCATCGGTATATTTTGTGTGGTTTCCGTTTATGCCTTAGTGCATTCTCTTGAAAAAAGTTTGAACAATCAATTCTCAAAATACGGGTCGGATGTGCTGTTTATTCAAAAATGGTCATGGGATGATTTTGGGGAAAATTACCCCTGGTGGAACTTTTTAAAACGACCAGAATCATCGCCGGAAGAGGCAGATTTTTTAGCCAGAAGACTGGACCCGAATTTGGTGTCGTCGATAGCATTTTCATACAGTTTTAATCGCGATATATCAGCAGGGAAGGAGGCGGTAAAAGCAGCAACAGTAAGAGGAGTAACGCACGATTACAATCAAGTTCAAGATGTTCCAGTTTCTGAGGGACGTTATTTTTCGGGGGATGAAAGTTCTGCTGGAAGAGCGGTAGTGATTTTGGGTTACGATATTGCCCGTAATTTATTTCCGACCTCCACGGCATTGGGAAAGCAAGTTCGAATTGGAAGTTTTGTAGCAACCGTTATTGGGGTTTGTGAATACCAAGGAAATAACATGATGGGAGCATCGGTAGATAATGCAGTGTATGTTCCGTCAAAATGGGCATTGGGAATTGTTCCCTACCGGATTTCACAAGAAGTGCAAATCATGGTTAAATCAGCTCCGGGGATTGGTAAAATAGATGACTTGAAAATTGAAATCAATCGATTGATGCGTCAGTTTAGGAAGTTGAAGCCCAATCAAGAGAATAACTTTTCAGTGAACCAAATGACCATGATTACCGATGCCATTTCGGGCATGTTTAGCCAAATTCAAAAAATTGGAATTGTAATAGGTGGATTTGCTATGTTGGTGGGAAGTTTTGGTGTCGCGAATATTATGTTTGTTTCGGTAAGAGAGCGAACCCGAGAAATTGGAATCCAAAAGAGTTTAGGTGCGAAAAATTGGTTTATTCGTGCTCAGTTCCTTTTGGAATCGGTTTGGCTTTCCATTGCCGGAGGTGCTATTGGATTGGTGTTCGTTTGGCTGCTCCTGAAAGTTCTGGATATTTTTGCAAAACAATCCATGGGAAATGGTGTTGAATTAAGTCTAGGTTTAGAAGATATTTATATGGGAGTTGTAACGTCCTTTATTGTTGGGCTTTTGGCTGGGTTTTTGCCCGCTCAAAGTGCCGCGCGAATGAGCCCCGTTGAAGCAATGAGAAGTGTTTAAGGAAATGATAATGAATGGTCAAATGATTCGAATTACCCGAATTAAAAGTTTAAGAGTTTTAATGGTTCTAGGAACTGTTATTGGTGCATCGGCACAGGCACAAGTTCGTAGCACAGCAGATAGCACATCCCCCGAAAAGAAAAAATTGGATTCTTCCGAAAAAATTCAGGCGGTGGAAATTAAAGTGCAGAAAAATTTAATTGAAAATCAGGCAGATAAGCTGGTGTATAACGCAGCTGAAGATGTTACTAGTAAAGGAGCTTCTGCATCCGATTTATTGTCCAAAGTTCCCATGGTAGAAGTGGATATGGATGGAAATGTGAGCATGCGCGGAAATCGTAATGTGCGTTTCTTGGTGAATGGAAGACCTTCTGGATTATTAACTGGAAATCCAGCCGACGCGCTTCGTTCCTTATCAGCCGATGATATCGAAAAAATAGAGGTAATTACCAATCCATCAAGTAAATACGATGCGGAAGGGTCGGGTGGTATCATCAATATCATCATGAAGAACAAGAAGTTGCAGGGAAGTACCGGTAATATGCGTATGGGATTGGGGACGCGATCTGCACATTTAGGCGGTCAATATTCGTATCAAAAAGGCAAAACCAATGTTTCTGTGAATTTGGGAAGTCATTTTTGGAGAAGTTGGGGCGATGAAATTACTGAACGAGTAAATACCAATGCTTTGGGGGAAACCTTTAAAATGATGCAAATCAGTGATCAAACCAATTGGGGTGGTGGTCCAAGATTGACTGTTGGTTTGGATTATCAAATTAGCGACCGTCAATCCATAATTTTTACTGTTTCCGGAAATGGCCGTTTGAGGAATTCATACAACAATTGGAATACAGAATTGGGACCATTAGATAGCACATTGGCCTTTTTGTGGCAGCAGAAAACTGATCGCCGCAATAATGGCTATGGTTATGATGTAGGTTTCGATTACCGCTATCAATCCAAGAAAAAGGGGAGAGAGTTTTCAGTTTCTGGATTGAGCACCCAAGGGAATTCACTGGACGATTATTGGGCGGATCGCTTAAATAAAATTAGCGCATCGTTTTGGAAAGAACGCAGTCATAACCTAGGAATCAATTTGGAAAATTCCTTGCAAATGGATTGGATTGAACCTCTGAACGCCAATACCACTTGGGAAACTGGGGCTAAATATATTGGACGTTTGGTGAGCTCTGACTACACATTCGATAGTTTTAATTACGTTTCGAACGACTATCGTTCAATTTCGGATCGTAATAACGAGTTTAATTATTATCAGAACGTATATGCTGCATATACACAATTAGGATACAATTTCTTGAAGTATTACTCTGTTCGCGTTGGAGCGCGATATGAATTTACTGAATTTGGCGGAGAATTAACAAAACCCGATAATAGTCGTTTTGTGGGACAGCCGTATTCCAATTTGGTACCATCATTTTTACTATCGCGTAAATTTGGAATGGCGGGTTTTGTGAGGTTTAATTACAATCGAAGAATCCAACGCCCGAGCTTGTTTTATTTGAATCCGTACACCAATTTAAGTGATCCTTTGAACATTCAGAAAGGAAATCCCTATTTAGAACCTGAAATCGGAGACAATTTTGAGTTGTCTTTCGGGAATTACACCAAAGTGGGAGGTTTCGGAATCAATTTCTTCCATAAACGTGTTGATAATGCCATTGAAACCTACAGAACAGTAAATGAGAATCGAGTTTACGTAACTACCTATGGTAATATTGGAAAAAATCGAAACAATGGTTTTGATTTAAATATGAATTTTAAAGGGAAAGACTGGGGTGTGTTTTTGAATGGGGGATTGAGTTTTGTTGAAATATCAAGCACCGTAGATACGGGAGCCGTAGCAGGTGTTTCTGCTAGAGGTTGGTTGTATAGTATGGGATTGAGAGCTAATTATAATTTGAATGAAAAGTGGGCTATAGAAGCTTTTGGTCGCGTAAATGCTCCAACGTTTTCATTGCAAGGATATACTCAGAATTGGTTATTTCATACCGTTGGAATCAAAAGACGTTATAACAAAGACAAATGGGGTTTAGGATTTGGTCTAGATAATCCGTTTACTCCAGTAATTAATTTGAAAACGGAAAACAAGGGTAAAGGCTTTACGTTCAAACAAGATCGAAATTTAAATGTTTGGGGTGTTCGAGTGAATTTTGATTACAAATTTGGTAAAGTAGAGGCCGAAGTAAAGAATCCAAGAGAGCTAAAAATTAAAAACGAAGATTTGAAACAAGAAAACGGTCAAAGCGGAATGTGATTTTTTGCTAGTTAATTCTTATTTTTGTTCGATGGAGTTATCTGGAAAAGTTATTCAAATACTGCCTAAACAAACTGGTGAAGGCAAAAACGGTACTTGGGAAAAGCAAGAATATGTAATTGAAACACAAGGGCAATACCCGAAAAAAGTGTGTTTCTCGATCTGGGGTGCAAAAATTGCAACTCACAACATTCAAATGGGTGAGTTCATTAACATTGGTGTTGATTTAGAAAGTCGTGAATACAACCAACGTTGGTACACTGAGGTTCGTGCATGGAAAGTAGAACGTCCTGGACAATCACAAGGTGCTCCAATGGGTGGCGGTGCTATGGGTTCTAATGATGCAACCGATCCATTCGCAACAACTGGTGAAGTGAATGATCCATTTGCAAGCTCTGGTTCTTCGGATGACGATTTACCCTTTTAATTGATTAATAATAATTTGTGCGAATCGCTAAAGAAAATGAGTTTATTTGTCAGAGTAATCTCATCTTTTTGGTTGGTTCGCACAAATTGCATAAATTCACGTCTATCCAAGGATAGACTTTAATAAAAATTCATGGGAAATAGAATACTACAATACACCTTAACCTTCATATTATTTCTTTTTGCTACGGCTTACAGTCAAGCCCAAACGACATGGTATGTAGCAACAACCGGAAACGATGTGTCTAATAATGGACTTTCGGCTGGTGCGCCGTTTAAAACGATAGGAAAGGCATTATCGTCTTTGACTGGTGCAACCGATGAAATCGTTATCGCGTCAGGTAGTTATCCTGAAATAGCGGCCATAAGTCAGACAGTTAAATTTACTTTATCGGGTACGGTTACCGTCAATGCGGTTCGTATGGTAGGAACATCGAAGAAACTAACCATAAATGGTAGTTCTGGCAGTAAATTAGAAATTAATGACTCATTGGGATTGTGGCAAGGTGTTTTTTCGGTAACCACCGCGAATGTGGAGCTGCATACACTAACCAATGCAAAAGTAAATGGAGGTAATAAAAATAGTTTTGTAGAGCCTGGTTTTTACATGCATCATACGGGCAATACCACTAAAACATTTAGATGGCCAGTTGGTGTGGGTTCAAATTATCGTCCCGTTGATTTAGAAGGATTTAATAAATCCATCATTGCAGATCGTTGGTATTACGTACAATTTGTGCCAACGGCACCTCCTTTTTCTGCCAGTTTACCAGCAACTACTCGAAATATTTCTGTATTAAGTCACTGGTTAACAAATACTAATGCTTCAGGTTCTGAGACCAATGCATTTGAAATGACCTTTTATTTTGACTCGGTTTCCACAGATGACGGAGTGTATGACTATACCAAATTGCAATTATTAAGCAATCCAGGTGGAGGAACTCCTCCGGCATGGAGCATTGTAAAAACGGGTGGAACAAAATCGAGAAAGGGTACAATTACTTCTGATGCCGTTAATACTCCTTCTTTGGGATATTTTGTTTTAGGAAATCGTTTGGGTAGCACGACTTCAATTGGTGGAGTGAATACCTTGGGATCAACATTACCAATGGCAAGCTTTGATGTGAATATGTTCAAAGCCTGTGTCGGTGATACGGTTAAGTTTACCAATAGATCACAAAATGCTTCAAATGTTGTTTATCAATGGACATTTGGAGACGAAGCCTATACCGGTACTTCTGCTGGAAAGACATTGCCTTCTGCTGCGAATCCAGGTCCAAATCCTTGGCATATTTACAATCATGCTGGAACATATACGATTAAATTAAAAATCACCAACGCATCAAATGTTAGTGATGAGGCCAATTTATTGTTTACAGTAGGTGTTACTCCGAAACTAACCGGTTTTAATGGAGTTGAAGTATTTAGATATCCCCATAACGGCAAAGACACATTTGATGATTTAACCATTTGCCAAGAGGAACAATTTTGGATGATCGATAACTTTGAAACATCCTTATTGGGAACAAGAAATCCAAATAATGATTATGTTGTTCAAACCGTTTGGAAAATTCAAGGTTTAACTCCTGAGCCCACCAAAACGGTTTCCAATCCGGTTGCGTCAATGGATACGTTTAAATACACCTTGTTGTTAGCAGGATCTTATAAAGTGGTAGCAACTCGTACCACAAATAAAGGGTGTGTGGCTGCAGATGTAAGAGATATTATAATTTATGGTAAGCCGGTACCAGCAATTGATGCATTGGATCAGTGTGAAACACCGCCCAATACATTGTTGCAAGTAAATAATATTACAACCAATCCTTACCCAGGAGCAACCAATGCCCCTTTAAAATGGATGTGGAATTATGAGGGACTTAGAACGCCCTGGCAAACATCCAAAAAGAATTGGGTGTTTTCAAATGCACATGCAGGACCTAACCGTGTATATTTGATTGTGGAAACAATCAATGGATGTATTGATTCCGTTCCTTTTAAAGACATCAATATTTTCCCTAAACCTTTCCCCGTGATTCGTTTGAACGATACTTGTGATAACGAATCAATAAGTGCCGATGCAACCGCTTCTGTGATTAGTTTTGGTGGAACGATCGACAAATATTTGTGGGATTTTAACTGGAGACCACCAGGAGGAAGTGGAATTATCGATTCAAATAGAATTACAACATTTACCTACCCTAAAGCAGGAAAATACAAAATCCAATTAAGATTACTTTCTACTGATTTGTGTTGGGGAACCGTTTATCGCGATGTAATTATTTCGCCTAAACCTTCACCGGCTTGGGATGTTCAACAAGTTTGTTTTGGAGATTCCACTGCTTTGCGTCGTCAAATTCAACGTTGGCCACATAAAGATAGTATGATGTATTTCTGGTTCTTGGATAACAAATACATCAGTGATGACACAAATTTTAAATATTTATTGCCCAATCCAGGTTCTTATAAGTTAAAATTAATTGGTCAGTCATTGGCTGGATGTGAGGATTCTATGGTAAGCACCATACAGTCGTATTACAATCCCAAACCAACTATGGGGCTAGATTTGTTGGTCCCCGGAAACGATACGGTTCAGTGCTTTAATGGACATAACTATACCTTCAATTTTAATTATGGGGTAGATGTTTACGATACCATAAAGTTTTCTCGATGGAATTTTGGCGATAGTGTATTTGAGCAGCCGGCTATTTCAACCACCAAGAATTACCTACAGCCAGACACCTACAATGTGTCATTATACGTAGAAAATATTCACGGATGTAACGATAGTGCAGTTCAACAAATTGTCATTAACCCATCTCCTAAGGCAGGATTTGATTATTCGGGTAAATGTATGCCAGATAGCGTTGCATTCACTGATACCCTTAGTCAATCCGCTCGACCCATCGTTTTGAGAACTTGGGACTTTGACAATGGAACATTAGATACCAATAAAACACAACTGAAAAGTTTTTACACAAGTAAAGGTCCATGGGATGTTACATATAAAATAATTACTGAAGATGGTTGCGCAGATTCACTCGTTAAAACGATTGATACATTAGCAGACTATCCCAATGTGAGTTGGCAAATAGTTTCTGGAAGCATGCCATTGTGTAAAGGCGATTCTGCCTATTTTCAAATTTCAGGAGGGGATTCCATTTACTGGTTTGATGATGGAGATACAGCATCGTACAAAGGATTTTCAAAAACTGGTAATTACCGTTTTGAAGTTGTTAATGGCGGTGTATGTAAAGGATATGATTCTGTTCAGGTTTATGCTTATCAAGCGGCAGACATTAAGGCGTATTCAGATACAATCATATATCGTGGTCGTCAGGCGAAGTTGCGTGTAGATAAAGCCATGATTAATATTCGTTGGTTCCCTGGGGAATTTTTTGAAGATTCTACACTACAATTGGTAACAACTAAGCGGCTCACTGATAGTATGACCTTCTATGTGTCTGCATTGGATTCAAACGGATGTTATGATATCGATTCGGTAGTCGTTCAGATCATCGATCCCCCGTTGGTGAAAATCCCTAATATCATAACTCCAAATGGTGACCAACAAAACCAAACTTGGAATTTGATTGATATACCAGACATCCATTTGTACGATATTGTTATTTCAGATCGTCAAGGAAAGCGTGTCTGGGAATCAAATAATTACCAACACAACTGGTCGGGTCAAGATCAGAATGGAAATGAAGTTCCTGAAGGGGTTTATTTCTACTACATGAAGAATCGTTATACAAAAGAAATATTTAAAGGATACATACAGTTAGTTCGTTAACCATTTTGAAGGTTGATTATATAATTATATAAAATGAAAAAAATCACACTAATTACTTGCGCATTTATTGGTACTCTCGGAAATATCTGGGGTCAGATGGGAGCGCGCTTGGACCAGTTTTATATGGATCATGCAGCAATTATCCCAGCAGCGATTACTCGTACCAATGAAGGATACGCATCATTATATTACAATAAATTATTTATGGATGTGCCAGGTGCACCTCAACATACTTTGTTTAATTCTGCAATGCCCTTGCCCAAATCAAATACGGCATTTGGTTTAATGTATATGAAAGAGAATATTGCGTTCTCTGAAATGCATAATGCTTATGCAACCTATGCCTACAACATTGGTATTACACCTAAATCAAAATTGGCGTTGGGAGTGAGTGTGGGTGTGTTGTCGCAAAATTTCGATCCATCAAAAGCCATCTATTATGATGATAATGATGCAAAAATTACGGCATTGATGTTCAGTCCTCCAGTCGTTCGCGCCGATTTGCGTGCTTCAGCTTATTTCCGAAATGATCGATTTTATACTGGTTTTTCGGTAACTCGTTTGCCACAACCAACATTTGATTATTCATACTATAATTACTCCGCTAGCTATGATTTACAATCGCAAGCCAATTTCATTATGGGATATGATGCCCCAATTGATGATAATTTCACCTTGAAACCTGCAGTTCATGTGGGAATGTATAACTGGGATTATTTGTATTACCAAGTGAATGTTTCGGTTGATTACGATGATATTATTTGGATGGGATTTGGAGTCAATAACATTTGGCAAGCCGGCTTTAATTTGGGTTTTGCTCCACAAGAAGATATTAAAGTATCTTATTCGTATACAGTTCCTGATGGTCAACAAAGAGGTTTGTTAGGGCCTATGCATGAATTTACTACCCGAATCGGATTCGCTGCTCTTGGAGCGGGTAAAGGTAAGGGAGGTAAAGGATCTGACGATGATTCAGAAGATGAAGATGGTGATGGCGACGGAGATGAAAACGGCAGTGGAAAAGGCAAGCGTAAAAAAGGAGATGGAGAAGATGATGGCGACGGTGACGGACAAGGAAATTCACCAAGCGAACGCATCAAAAGAGATGTGGTCGTTAAACAATTGGAGGATTTAATTGGATTCGGATTTGGAAATGATACCTCTGGTATTCAATTGCCTCCTATTCCAAAGTTAAAGCCTGAACCTGGATACTATTTAGTTGCTGGATTACACGCCTCTGAAGAAAAAGCGAATTTACAAATCAAAGCGTTGTACTTGAAGAAAGTGAATTCGTTTAAGGTGTATGACCCAAGAAATAAAAGCTACTATGTATTCTTGAAATACTTTACCAATGAAAAAGATGCGAACAAAGGAACGTTCTACTTTGAAGGTTCTGTTCCAAACGTTTGGGTAAGAGAGATCAGATAAATAAAAGATTGGGTATCCGATCATTTAGCAAACAGTAAGAATTTATTTGCCTAATAAGGCAAAACTGATGAGATTGGCGCCCATTTGGAGCGCCAATTTTCTTTTATATTCAGGATCGTTATATAATTCTGGGTCTTCCCAACCATTCCCTAAATCCGATTCGTAATCGTAAAAGCAAACCAACTTTCCTTTATAAAACAATCCCAACCCCTCAGCTGCTTTTCCTTCGTGTTCGTGGATTTTAGGCAAACCATTGTTAAAATCATACTTTTGATGGTAGATAGGGTGTGAGAATGGTACCGGTTTAAATTCTAGTTCCGGGAATACTTTTTTCATTTCCCGACGCACATATTTATCCATTCCGTAATTGTCACAGATATGCAGAAAGCCCCCTGCCATTAAATACGTTCTTAAGTTTTCAGCTTCTTCATCGGAAAATACGACATTCCCATGTCCAGTCATGAAAACAAATGGATATTGAAATAACTCTTCGGAGCCCACTTCAACTATGGATTCTTGCGTTTTTATTTGTGTTTTAAGATTTTGATTGCAAAAAATAGCTAGGTTTTTTAATGCCGTTTTACTGCTATACCAATCGCCACCTCCTTGATATTTAAGTCGAGCTAATGCAATGGATGATTGCTGAGACCATATGTTTTGAGAAAATATCCCCGGAAACAAAAATAAAAAAAGTGCAATCGCAGACTGTGCAGAGCTTTTCATATTAGACCCTTATTGAAAAACCAAATTACAAAAGGGTGAACAGAAATACAATTCCGATGATGATTCTGTAATATCCGAAAATGTGAAAACCGTTTTTCTGTACTATTTGTATGAAGAATTTTACGGCAAAAAAGGCGGTAATAAAACTCATAACATTTCCGATTGCGATGTCGGATATATTTGAAGCGCTCAGCGTTTCCCAATTTTTAAGCATTTTATATCCCGCGGCTGCCGAAAGAGTGGGTATTGCAAGGAAAAACGAAAATTCAGTCGCTGCTTTTTTACTTAATTTTCTACCCAAGGCACCGGCAATGGTAGATGCAGAACGACTGGTGCCAGGTATCATTGCAAATGATTGAATAATGCCAATGATAAATGCGTCGAGATACGACATATTATCGACGGTTTTATCTCCGGGTTTGAGGATTTTATCCATGAATACAAGAAATATACCGACAATAATGAGAGAAAATGCCACAATTATGGGAGTTTGTAGTAATTGTTCTAAATAATCATCGAACAACAATCCCAAAACGGCAGCAGGAAGAAATCCTATGATTAATTTAGAATAAAAGGGGAGCCAGTTTTTCTGAAAAAATCGTTGCCAATATAAAAAAACAACAGAAAGAATAGCACCAAACTGAATTGAAATGATGTAGGTATCGATATTGGGATCTTTGATACCCAACCAATGTTGGAACATCATGAGATGACCGGTACTGCTCACCGGCAAATATTCTGTTAACCCTTCTACGACAGAAAGGATAAGATTTTCGACTAACGTCATGCAGTAATATTATTTCTTTTTGTAGAAAATGGCAAAAATTCCTACTCCAAATCCCGCTATAACCACGATTGGGGCAATTACGGTTCTACGGAAATCGTAAATATCTCCTTCGGTTCCACTCATTAAAATAAATCCCAAAACAACAATGGCCAAGCTAATTGCGGTCATCATGTAGTTGTTTTTGTTGAATATCATCACCTTAGGTTGGTTGGAGGTATTTGATTTGTTATCTTTAATTGCCATAGCTGTACATTTATTTTCTGAAAACGTTGATGTCAAAAATACACCGATATTTTCAAATTTAATAGAGATTGTCGATTTTAGTTTTCAAGAATTTCCGAGTCGAAACCCAGCTTGCAGTTCCGGCGAGGATGATTCCAAACAGAGCAATTCCTGCGGAGATTTGGATTAGTTCCATAATATTGATGTGTTCAACAATAACGCGGGCAAAATTTAGTTCATTCGCATCGCTGATTTGTAAACCAGTAAATTCATTGATGGAAGGTATGAACCATAATAGAGCCCAAATAGAAATACCTGCAATAGGAATTGCTACTAGGGCATATTGAATGAATTTCAGTACAAACGGACGAATAATAAATGAATTCGTAGCACCCACCATTTGCATACTTTTAATGGTATGTCGGTTGGCATAGATTCCTAGGCGTACATTGCTTTGAATCAATATGATAGAAATGAAAATAAGGAGTGCTGCAATAGTGAAAATAGCATACTGTATTTTTACGATGTTTTCAGAAATATTTTCTAACCAATTTTTTTGGAATATTACATCTTCAATTAAAGGATTGGCCTTGTAATAATTGGACATTTGAGAGATGAATTCTGTTTTAGCGTAATCGGATTTGGGATAAATTTCCAAACTCAACGGCAATTGTACGGTTTTTGCAAAATTCATAAAATCGGGATCGTATTTATCGCCCATTTCTTTCATGGCTTGTTCCCGAGAAATGAATTTGGTGGTTTTTACCCAATTCTTTTTTTGAATTTCAGTTTCAAGTTGACGAACTTGAGTTTCATTTACACTATCATGAAAATAGATATCAATACTGGAGTTTTCTAACCAATATTTACCAAGACCCTTAAATCCAACCATGCTGGTTCCCAATAATCCGAGCATGAACATGACCGCTGCCAGACTTAAAATTCCGGGTAAAGCCGATGGTTTTTTGCGTTTTATAGGTTTTTCTTCCATGATATTTATTGCGAAATTCACAAAAAATGACTCAAACAACAAAGTAAGTTATCCGCATTTTGTAGTTTTGTCGTAATTATACATCATTTGGAAAAATGAAGCCATTAACCCAGATTTTAATCTTTATCGGTTTTCTCGATTTTAACCAAAGTCGTACACCTCAAAATACGTCAAACTATCATGCAAATTCTGTCGCAAGTTGATTTAAATAAAGTTCTTTTTCTGGACATCGAAACGGTTCCAGCCACACCGTCTTACTCGCATTTGAATGGAGATTGGCAGGGTTTGTGGGATAAAAAAGCCAAATCTTTGGTAACTGAAAATATAACTGCCGCTGATTTATATGATCGTTCCGCAATTTATGCTGAATTTGGTAAGGTGGTTTGCATTGGGGTGGGTGTAATTACAGGATTTCCACACCAAACCAGTTTGCGTTTAAAATCCATTGCTGGCGACGATGAGAAACTGTTACTACAAGAGTTTTCGGATTTGTTGAAAGTATATTTTAGTACGGATAAATCTCGATTGTGTGCACACAATGGGAAGGAATTTGATTTCCCTTTTTTATCTCGGAGGATGTTGGTTCATGGATTGAAATTGCCTTATTTATTGGATACAGCAGGTAAAAAACCTTGGGAAGTGAATAATCTAGACACCATGGAATTATGGAAGTTTGGCGATTATAAAAGTTACACATCCTTGAATTTACTGGCGCATTTATTTGGGATTCCAACCCCAAAAGACGATATCGACGGAAGTCAAGTTGCCGACGTTTATTATCGCGATAAAGATTTGCCGAGAATCGAAAAATATTGCTTGAAGGACGTAATTACACTTTGTCAGCTGTTTTTGAAGCTCATGAATCAACCGGCCATCCCCGACGAGCGAATTATTCATCCAACAATTGGTGAGTAATTGATATTGCTGGTTGATGAAATTCTTTGCGATTACTGAATCAATAACTTTTACGGTTGGAACGTAATTGAGTCTACTTTTTAAATGGAGGTTTAGTAATTGTATTTTTAGCTCTAAAATTTACATTTTTTACAATAAGTAGACCACGAAAGCGCCGCAAATTTGTCTATTGTATTATATTTGTGTAATTATGCTCAGAAATGCCCTTGTTTTAGTCTGGTTTGTTGCATTGGGGATACAACAACTTTTTGCAGCAGAACCCACTGCGGCGGCCTCCAATCCTAAGGCTACCGGAATTACCTGTAACCAGGCGAGCATTTCTTGGACGAATGGAAACGGATCTTGGCGTTTTGTTTTGGTGAAAGAAGCAGGTGCCGTAGACGCCAATCCTTCAGATGGTACCAATTACACGGCTTTTAATACCTTCAAATCTGGGCAGCAAGTGGGTACAGGAAATTATGCTTGTTTCAATAACTTTACCAATAATTTTATCTTAAAAGGGCTCAAACCCAATACCACGTATTATGTGGCAATATTTGAACACGATGGTGCGGCAAGTCCCGATTACTTGACATCCTCGTATGCCAGTTTTTCATTTAAAACTCAAAACTTAGTCCTTGATTTTGATTTTTCCATCAATGATAGCTGCTCTCGAACTAATGTGGTAACTTTTAATAACAAATCATCGTCAACATTTTCAGGTGTTACCTACACTTGGATTTTTCAAGATGGAAAACAAGATACGGGTACAAAAACGGTAAAACATACATATGCTGATGGGGGTAATTATCAAGTAACCTTGGTTGCATCTCCAAGTTTTGGATGTAATGACTTGTATACCAATTCATTCGCTGTGAAGATTATTCCAAGACCAGTCAGCAAGCCGATCGAATTGAACAACAATCTTTCTCAATGTTTGGAAGGCAATCAATTCTTTTTTGCAGATAATACATCCCTAAAAAATCTTCCCAAAATGGCATACACCCGAACTTGGTATTTTACTCCAACAGATTCGGCTACTATCCCAAAACCGATAAAAGTTTTTACAAGCGGTGGGGTTTTTCAAATAAAATACAAGAGCGAAACTTACTTTGATAATTTCCCGACGGGTTGCACAGATACAGCCTCATTATGGGTAAGAGTGGTTCCCAATCCATCAAGCGGTATTAGTATAAACGATTCAATACAATGCTTAAAGAGTAATTCATTTGTTTTTGACAATACCTTCCCTGGGCTATCGCGTTTTTATTGGAATTTGGGGGATGGAACAGTCAGCACAAATAAATCTATTACTCATACTTTTGGTGGTGTAGGTAAATTCCCTATTATCCACGAAGCAGAAAGTCCAGAAGGATGTAAAAGTCGTGATACGGTATTTATTTATGTTAAACAGAATACCGATGCATCATTCAGTGGATTACCAAGCTTTACCTGTGAAAATGGCGCACCAATAACACTAACACCTATAAGTAACAAAGGATTGTTTTTTGCGACAGAAGGTACGTTTAATGGAAACGTGTACACTCCTGGTAAAGCAGGGACTCATAACATTAAACATGTTATTAGAGATTCATTTTGTCCAGATTCGGTAACAATGCCATTGCAAATTAATACACTTCCTCGATTTACCTTGGGTAAAGATACTGTAGTTTGTGATAATCAAGCTTTGGCATTATTTGTTTCTTCTGCAGGTACCATTTCTTGGGAGAATGCATCTACAGCCAACCCCCGTCCGATTTTTGCAGCAGGAACATATTGGGCAGAAGTCGATAATAGTGGTTGCAAGTGGAGAGATACAATAAAAGTTGGATATCAAACTACTCCTGAGGCCTCATTACCAGGTGATACGCTAATATGTAAGGGTTCACTAATTGTATTGAAGCAGGTATGGCCCTCAGCTAAAATTACATGGAGCACCGGTAGCAATGATACCCAGATTTATATTTCTTCCCCTGGAGTTTATTCGGTAGTCGTGTCGAATTCATGCGGATCTGCCACAGATTTTATGGAAGTAAAAGTTTCCGATGGATTCTGTGATGTATTTATTCCTACCGCTTTTACACCCAATGGCGATGATAGAAATGAGTATTTTGAAATTCAAGGTCGCGATATTCAACCCGTATTATTGCAAATTTTCAATCGCTGGGGTGAAATCATCTTTGACTCAGAGCGCTCGGGTGAATACCGTTGGTATGGTGATGCAAATGGACAGCCTTGTATGGAAGGAAACTACCCATTTATTTATCGTTATGAGCAGAAAGTCGGAGATCGAATCCGTCGCCAAACGGTGAAAGGTGCGGTAATGATTTTGAAATAACTCCTTTCGAATTCCAACAGAGTTAACATCCCCCGAAAACCTCAAAAAACGTATTTTAGAAAACACAATCGAATTTAGTCGATAAGTTGTTAGGTTTTTCCTATGCTTTGATGCTAAATTTGTATCGATGAACTCATCGTTGCTAGAACAAGCCCTTCAATTAGGATTGTTGAAGGAAGAATACGACAAAATCTGTCAAATACTTGACCGTGAACCCAATTTTACAGAATTATCTATATTTTCTGTAATGTGGAGCGAACACTGTAGTTACAAAAACTCCATCGTTTGGTTGAAAACACTTCCCAAAGAAGGAAGCAAAATGTTGGCCGAAGCGGGAGAAGAAAACGCAGGCTTGGTGGATATTGGAGATGGTCTTGCTTGTTGCTTTAAGATTGAAAGTCATAATCACCCGAGTGCTATTGAGCCTTATCAAGGTGCGGCAACTGGAGTGGGTGGAATCAATCGCGATATTTTCTCGATGGGCGCTCGTCCAATCGCACAATTGAATTCACTTCGTTTTGGTAATATCGATTCTGATCGTACCAAATGGTTAGTTAAGGGTGTTGTGAAAGGAATTGGCGATTATGGAAACGCGTTTGGAATTCCTACCGTAGGCGGTGAAGTATATTTCGACGATTGCTACGAACAAAATATTCTAGTGAATGCCATGAGTGTGGGCTTAGTGGAAGTGGGTAAAAACATTTCTGCTGGCGCTGGATCACCAGGAAATCCGGTTTACATTTTTGGTTCTGCAACCGGTAAAGACGGTATTCACGGAGCGGCGTTTGCTTCAAAAGATATGAGTGAAGACTCAATCAACGATTTGCCATCCGTTCAAGTAGGTGATCCGTTCTGGGAGAAATTGATCCTAGAAGCGAGCATGGAAATTATTGAAACTGGTGCGGTAGTAGGAATGCAGGATATGGGTGCGGCTGGTATTACTTGCAGTACTTCTGAAATGAGTGCAAAAACAGGTGTGGGTATGGATATCCAATTGGATAAAGTACCGATGCGCCAAGCAGATATGAAAGGTTGGGAGCTACTACTTTCTGAAAGTCAAGAACGTATGTTGGTGATTGTTGAGAAAGGTAGAGAGGCTGAAATGGAGAAGATTTTCCAGAAATGGGAATTAACGTATGCTAAAATTGGTATGGTTACCGATACCGGTAGAGTACGTTATTATATGCACGGTGAATTGGAAGCAGATATTCCTGCGGAATCATTGGTTTTAGGTGGAGGTGCGCCCGTTTACAAAAGAACATGGAAAGAGCCTGATTATTTGCAGGAAATTAATAAATTTTCCATTGAAAACGTAAGCGATATTTCATTGGTTGAGGCTAAAAATGTTGCGGCTAGAATAATGGGATTGCCCAATATTGCATCCAAAAGATGGGTGTATGAGCAATACGATTCCATGGTGGGAACTGTTAATCAATCTACCAATCGCCCTTCCGATGCAGCCGTGGTTAAAATCAAAGGCACCAAAAAGAGTTTGGCATTAACCGTGGATTGCAACAGTCGTTATATTTTCGCTGATCCAAACAAAGGAACACAAATTGCGGTTTCTGAAGCAGCAAGAAATATTCGTTGTACAGGTGGTGTTCCAACCGCAATTACCAACTGTTTGAACTTTGGTAATCCATATAACGAAGAAGTATATTTCCAATTCAAATCGGCTATTGAAGGTATGGGCGTTGCTTGTCGCAAGTTCGATACCCCAGTTACCGGTGGAAACGTGAGTTTCTATAACCAAAGTACCAACGGTCAAGCGGTATACCCAACTCCAACCATTGGAATGGTGGGAATTATTGAAAGTGAAGAGCACGTTTTGTCATTGAATTTCAAGAATGAAGGAGATGCCATCGTGTTGATCGGTTCTACCAAAAATGATATTGGAAGTTCACAATATGCGGCAAAACTTTTGGGAATCGAATATTCAAATTGTCCCGATTTTGACTTGGATGTTGAGTATAATTTACATCAGTTTTTGGGAGATTTAGCCGGTGCTAAATTGGTGAATTCGGTTCACGATATTTCAGAAGGTGGATTGTTTGTAGCATGTGCTGAAAGCGCAATGGCTGGCGGAAAAGGATTCGATATTTGTTCAGATAATTCAGTACGCTTAGATGCTTGGTTATTCGGAGAATCTCAAAGCCGTGTTGTTCTGAGTTTGAATGCGGATAAATTAAAAGAAATTCAAGATCTAGCAGCTAAACACAACCTGCCTGCACTTCATATTGGTACGGTTACTTCAAACGAAGTTATTGTGAATGGCAATTCTTGGGGAAGTTTGGATTCGTTCAAACACACTTACCAAAATGCTATTGCTGAAAAATTGGCTTAATCCAAAAGTCGATTTTTTAATCTTTACAAACGAACAAACGCGTAAACCGAATATAAAAAGCGCAAAATAGATGGCACTCAGTTTTTGGGAACAGCGTTGGCTGGATAAAGCAGATATTGTAATTGTGGGTGCGGGTTTAGTCGGCCTGCAAACAGCAATTAAACTGAAGTCCAAATTTGCACATAAAAAGGTTTGGGTATTGGAGTCCTCTGTTTTGGGGGATGCCGCCTCGATGCGAAATGCTGGATTTGCTTGTTTCGGCTCTGCTGGTGAAATATTAGATGACGCCAGCCGTATAGGAATGGATGATGCATTGTCGTTATACGGCATGCGTTACAAGGGTTTGCAAAAACTTATTTCCATATATGGTGAAACGATTCTGGGATACGAAAATTCCGGTGGAAATGAAATTTTTGAAAGTAATGAACAATTCGATGTTGTAGCTTCAAAAATCGATGATTTAAATCGTGGTTTGAAGCAATTTCATGATGTTAATGCTTTTAAAGTCAAGGAAATAACTAAATTGGGGATGAGGGTTCATACCCAATCTGTTTTTTCTTCATTGGAAGGGGCATTGCAATCGCATTTGTTATACGAAACGGTTAGAAAACATGCCGTTTCCGTAGGTGTTGAAATACTAAGTGGAATTAAAGTTCTATCACTGAATCAACATCCCTCGAAAAAATGGGAATTGGAATGTGAAAACCAAGGACAAAATAGCAACCGTTTTCAAATCATTGCTCAAAAATTAATTTTATGTACCAACGGCTATACTAAGTTATTGTTGGAAGAAGTGGATGTGCAGCCTGCCAGAGGGCAAGTTTTGGTTACCAAACCCATTCCTGAATTGACATTTAGAGGGATTTTTCACGCTGATAAGGGTTACATATATTTTAGATCCTTGGGTTCTCGAATTTTAATTGGAGGAGCCCGGAATTTGGCTTTTGATGAAGAACAAACTACGGTTTCGGAAGCCAATGAACATCTAGTTAACGCGCTGAAATCTTGGCTTACCAACACCATAGTGCCTTATGCTAATGTGGAAATCGAAACACAATGGGCGGGAATTATGGGAATGTCGCAAAGCAGACTCCCCATCATAGAACAGCGTAAAGAGAACTTGTATTTGGGTGTTCGTATGGGAGGAATGGGAGTGGCATTGAGTTCGTTGGTTGCAGAAGAATTGGCGCGACTGGTTGATTAATTAATCGTTTGATTAATTCTAAAGACTTTCGTAATTTCACGAGAATTCTTTTTTTGATACACTATTTCTATTACAAAAATGACCGATAACTCCGATATATTATCCAAGCTAAATTTATATGCGAAATTGGGTGAATTGCATGGGCTGAATGCTTTTAAAATAAAGGCCTATACCAATGCTGCTTTCAATTTGAAAAAGGTAAAGGAGCCTTATCTTCAATTTTCGGATGCAGAGTTATTGGCGTTTCCGGGCGTGGGAAAGGGCGTGGTAGAAAGTATCCGCGAAATTGGAACCACCGGCAATTTTGTTGATTTAAATAAGTTATTAGTAATTACTCCATCTGGCGTTGTTGAAATGCTGAAAATCAAAGGACTTGGTCCCAAGAAAGTGGCTACCATTTGGAAGGAAATGGAAATTGACAACGTAGCAGACTTGTTGGATGCTTGCAGACAAAATCGCTTGGTTGAAGCCAAAGGTTTTGGTTTGAAAACGCAAGCAGAGGTAGCTCATGCTATTGAGTTTTCATTGGTTTCTAAAGGGTACTGGCATTATGCTCGTTTGCTTAATCCTGCTAGCGAATTTATAGCTGAAATCAAATCGCAATTCCCTCATCATCATATTGAAATTACGGGTGAAATGCGTAGGTGTTCCACCGTATTATCCAAGATTGAAATAATTACGGATATGGCTTCAAATGAACTGGTTGATTATTTGGTTTCCAACAATAAAGAAGTGGAAACAACGGATGCCACAATTGCTGGATCTGTAGGTCAAATGAACGCAAATACTCTCGATCATGTTGAATTACGTTTGATTTTGTTGGGACAGTATCCTGTTTCGGTTTACTGTGTTTCGTCACAAGACTACAGTCGTAAACACTTCGAGTTTACAGGATCAGAGGAACATTTAACAAAATTGGGATATTCATATGGAAGTTCAACATTTGTTTCAGAAGAGGATATTTATAGTTCTCGAGGGATGGATTTTGTTATTCCTGAACAGCGTGAGGGGTTGGATGAGTTAGATGCCGATTACCTGCGAGGTGAATACTTAGAATTTTGGCATTTGAAAGGGGTGTTGCACAATCATACCACCTATTCCGACGGATTGAATTCCCTCAAAGAAATGGCGGAACATGCTAAATATGAAAAATATCAATATTTAGGTATTTGTGATCACTCGCGCTCCGCTGGGTACGCCCAAGGTTTGAGTTCGGAAAGATTGATATCCCAAATGAAGGAAATCGATCAATTGAATGAACAACTCGCCCCGTTTAAGATATTTAAAGGAGTAGAAAGCGATATATTATCGGATGGTAGTTTGGATTACCCCGATGAAATTTTGAAACTATTGGATTTTGTAGTGGCATCGGTTCATAGTGGATTAAAAATGGATCAAGATAAAGCTGAAATGCGCCTGATACGTGCCATTGAAAATCCCTACACGACTATTTTAGGACATCCTACAGGTCGATTGCTATTGCTTCGGGATGGATATCCCATTGATCACAAAAAAGTCATTGACGCCTGTGCTGCAAATGACGTGGTTATTGAATTAAATGCGCACCCTTACCGTTTGGATATCGATTGGAGATGGTTGCAATATGCACAAAAAAAAGGCGTTAAAATCAGTATCAACCCCGATGCTCACGAAAAATCAGGATATGGAGACATGTATTTTGGAACGTTGGCCGCGCGAAAGGGCGGGTTGCTGGTTCAAAACACCTTGAATGCATTGTCGATTGAGGAATTTGAGACGTTTTTAGAACAACGAAGAATCAATAAAGGATTTTGATGAAGATTCTGATTGTTCGTTTTAGTTCCATTGGTGATATTGTTTTGTGCACTCCCGTTTTTCGATGGATAAAAATAAATATTCCGCAGGCTGAGGTTCACTTTTTAACCAAAGCAAAGTTCAAGCAAGTGGTCAACGGAAATCCGTATATCGATGAGTTGATCGAATGGGAAAATCCAAATCAAAAAGCCCAAATGTTTGGTACCGATTACGATTTAATTATTGATTTACACAATAATTTGCGCACTCGATGGGTGAAATTGCGTTTTTGGGGAACACCAACGCGTACATTGCCTAAGCAAAATTTCCAAAAAATGGCTTTGGTTTTAAGTACAAAGGGCAGTTTGGGTAAGTGGATTTTGAGTTCTCGGGGGATACAGCGATTATTTTTTGGGTTTTCGGGGGATGTTCATTCTGTTACGAATATTGTTACGCGCAATTTAAGTTTACTCGAGAATTTGGGGTCGGATATTAA
>JACCDQ011719244.1_pt1 | contig 72143 bp, 67 predicted proteins | sample 7446031 | NCBI WGS metagenome assembly JACCDQ01 (sample SAMN15323442, study PRJNA562643) | freshwater metagenome | isolation source: river surface water | place: USA:Blue River Watershed | collected 2017-08-17
TCGACAGAAAATTGTATCGAGAACAAGAAAAATTTCATTAAAAACGGTTCTCGATACATTTTTTGTTCCGTTTTACTACACAAAAAACACTCGAACTGACGTTTTTAATAATTACACCCAACGGGTTAAATAAAGTCTGATGCTTTTCAGACCTATCTACCCAATTTAGGGGTGATAAGTCGGACAACGTCATACCTATATACTAATTATCTCAAACTTTATCGACACAGACAGCCTTACTTGAGCTTGACAATGACTTTTCCTTTAGCACGACCGCTCGAAACGTAGGACATTGCTTCATTCATTCGCTCAAACGAAAATACTTTATCAACGACAGGACGAATGATACCTTTTTCAATCAATTTCCCAATTTCTGACAACTGTTTCCCATTTGCTTGCATAAACAGAAACGAATAATTAACATTGCGTTTTTTCGCTTGTTTTCTGACCTTGTTGCTTAAAAAGAAAATCGCTGTTTTCATAAACCACGACAAACCTATTTCTTTTGCAAAAGCGGTATCAGGAGGACCTGAAATAGAAACAACTTTTCCGCCCGACTTCAAAATTCGCAACGACTTTTCGAGTGTTTTTTCGTCTTGACTATTCAACACCAAATCGTAATCTTTCAAAATGGTTTCAAAATCTTGCGTTTTGTAATCAATCACAACATCGGCACCAAGACTTTTTACCAATTCAAAATTATCGGCACTTGTAGTTGTGGCGACAGTTGCACCCAAATGTTTTGCCAACTGAATAGCAATCGTTCCGACACCTCCGGAACCTGCTTGTATAAAGACTTTATGACCTTTTTTGAGTTTTGCTTTTTGAACAAACGCTTGCCAAACGGTTAAAGCGACCAATGGAATTGAAGCTGCTTCTTCCATTGAAATAGTTGTGGGTTTCAATGCAACATCATTTTCATTTACAGCAATGTATTCGGCAAATGTGCCTATTTTAAAATCGGCGGGACGAGCAAAAACGTCATCGCCCATTTTGAAACGACTAACTTTTGAACCAACGCCAATAACCGTTCCCGCAACATCGTGTCCCAAAATCAATGGGAATTTGTAAGGCAACAACAACTTAAATTCGCCACTTTTTAGTTTGGCATCTAACTGATTGATACTTGCCGAATGGATTTCAATTAAAACTTCATTTTCTTTGGCAACAGGTTTTGGAACTTCCGTTAGTTGAAGTTTATCTTCTTTGCTGTAACGATTTATTGTGTATGCTTTCATCCTGTTCCTTTTTTATTGTAAATATTTATCTGCTTTCTTTGGATTAACCAAACTGAAAGCCAATTTCGGAAAAATGCGATTAAGGTAATAAAAAGTACTCGTGTAGCCCATACGAATGGTGTATTGGTCTTTTTGCAATCCTGCAATCAATCCTTCTATCAATTTTTGGGGGCTCATTTTTTTTATTTTTCGGTGTGCGATTAGTTCGGTTTCTACCGCAGGAGGCAATAACTCAAATACCTTTACATTACTGTTTACAATTCTCAAATGTTCACGAAGCGACTTTGTGTAAAACGCCAAAGCCGTTTTTGTTGCCGAATAAGTTGCTTCAAGCAATGACGGAACATAACTTAAAACGGAAGTTGTGTTGATAATCGCACTTTCTTTTTTTGATTTCAGCATATCCAAAAAAAGATTGTTCAGACGAATAACTGCCAAGTAATTGATATTCATTTCATATTCCGCCCCTTTAAAATGTTTGTCGCTTGCAACACCCAAATTTGACGGCATTACACCAACACCTGCGTTGTTGTATAGAATATCAATTCCGCCCAAACTCTTAACTTGATTGAAAAGCAAAATTGCATCTTCTTCATTCGCAACATCGCTCTTTAGCGCAATTACATTCGGATACAGTTTTTTTGCCGTATCTAATTTGTCTTGATTTCTACCTGTTATGATAACTTTTGCACCAATTTCCAAAAATTGTTTTGTGGCTTCAAGTCCAATACCAGCACTCCCGCCCGTAATCAATATTGTTTTATTTCTTAAGTCCATATTTTGCTTTGAGTTTATTTATTTGTAAATTTGCTTGCAATTTGCAAGTACAAAGATATCAAACAACTTTTAATTTGCAAGTGGTTTTTAAAAAATAAATTATGAAAAACAATAAAAAAAGATCAGATTGTCCCGTTAGTTGTTCCCTTGACATTTGGGGCGACAAATGGTCGTTGCTAATTGTGAGAGATTTAATGTTTGCAAAACAATGTACTTATGGTGACTTTTTGAAATCAGGCGAAAAAATTGCGACCAACATTTTGGCTTCACGACTTCAAACACTTGAAGAAAACGAAATCATTACAAAATCAGACCACCCTGACAGTAAAGCTAAAGTTTTATACAAACTGACGCAAAAAGGAATTGATTTATTACCTCTAATGATTGAAATAAATTTGTGGGCGGAAAAGTATTATGACTTACCAGCTGACAGAAAAGCAATGTTGAAAGAAGTTAAAAAGGACAAAGAAAAATTTATTAAAACAGCAACCAAAGACTTGAAAAAAAGCAGCCATTAAACAGATACTACAACGGATTCGGGCAATTGGCTCAATGGGAAGTTGGTTTTGTATTTGTAAGAATTTGGTTAATCCGAATAATCGGCTTAATTTAATACCCATTACCGCAGGAAATGAAATTCGACAAAGTCAATCCTTCCGTGTGGTACGTTTCTAAATCAATACGGAGTCACTTGCAGAGTTCCTTCCTACATCAGGAAAACAAGTTTGCGGAAGTTGGTTGATTCAGAATAAAAAAAACGCAACAACTGAAAATAAAAAGCAAAAATGAACAATACCAAAATCTACAAAATGTCCTTTGCCCGTGTCTATCCGCTTTATATCCAAAAAGCGGAGAAAAAAGGACGTACAAAAGCAGAAGTGGATACTATTCTATTTTGGCTGACCGGATATAACGAAGAAAGCTTACAACACCATCTTGATTATAAAACAGACTTTGAAACGTTCTTTGCCCAGGCACCACAAATCAACCCAAATGTTTCTAAAATTACTGGTGTTATTTGCGGCTATCGTGTAGAAGCAATTGAAGACAAACTTATGCAACAAATTCGTTATTTAGACAAATTGGTAGATGAACTCGCAAAAGGCAAGTCAATAGAGAAAATCCTTAGGAAATAAAAAAAAATGTGTTTTTAACCGAAATTAAATCCTTGTTTCAAAAAATACTCAACAGCATTGTATAGCCCTTGTTTTTAAAAAAAAGTATAACCGAGTACAAAAGAAAAATTTGCAAAATTTGAATCCCAATTGGCGTAATAATTCAAAATATTTCGATTGCTATAAAATCGGACTTCGGCACTAAATTTATTTTGAAAATGAAACCCCATACCCAAAAACAAATTAGGGCCTGTTTTAAGGTCTAAATCATCATACGTTTCAAATTCTATTTTTGCTTTTTGGTTACTGATTGCATTAAAACCCGCATTTAAAAACATTTTTGATTTATCACTTAAAAACATATAATATCTAACCCCCAAAGGAATTTGAATATAATTATAATCAATAGACGTCTTTTCGCCACTGAAAGTACCATTAGATTGATAACTGTTAAAAGTTGGCTGAATAAAAACCGACCATTTATTTTTATTAAACGGCATAATCAACTCTGTATCAACCCCAAAACCTAACGACATTTTATTCTCATAAACCCCTATTTTTTTTCCATAATAATCTCGATTTATATCCAAACTCGTTCTATTCAATTGGACAATCCCAGAAAAACGAACCATTTTTTTATGTTTGTGCTGTTCCGTATCGACATAACTTTCTCCTTGACAAACATTATATTTTTTAAAAAAATAAATCAAATCGCTACTGTTGTATTTTATTTTCTGGATCTCATTATTAGTAATCGATTCACATTTGAATTCATTATAGAGTTGCTGTAAATATTTATTATTCACACCAATCCGATTAAAATCTTCGGCATAATTTTTAAAAATCAATTGTTTAATTTCAGACTGATTGGTTGCATAAAAAAACCGTTTTTTATCATTATCCACATATTGATATAAATTTGCTTTACCTTCAATAAGTACTTTCAAAAAACAGGTAACAGTTACAAATTCGGGCTCTCTTACATTAGAATAATTACTGATTTTATCACTGGATTTATCTATTTCTACTGTCGCTCGAATGTATTTTACCTCATTATTGATATTAAACTCTTGTACTTCATTGACATTCAATACGTATTCTGGACTATCTTGCGTAATTTTATAGGTAATTGTTGCCGGATTAATCCTCCAATCCAAATTTTCGATTAAACAATCTATTTTCTTACCACCATTGTTTACAAAATTGCCCTTTTCAAAATGGATTTGGGAAAAACCTTTTAAACTGCATAGCAATAGGAAAAACAGAATTTTATTTTTCATTTTTTGTAGGTTAAGGATTATTGTTTTCAAATATAAAGAAATAAAGATTCTTTCGACAAATAAAAATTAAAATAGATACTCCTCAAAAATCACTACTATTCAGTCCTCCCCCGCCCCTAAAGACCATTACCATCTTTTCCATCTCAATATTTTATTCACATAATACATCAACAACAGAAAGGCGTTTTGTTTTTCTATCATAGATACACAATACTTCTAACTTTCAAGAATATTCCTTTTTAAGCAACACTTCGCCTGGCTGTAGATACCAACATACAGCAGAAACTTCGTATATTTGATTCCATATTACAATTCTCCTACTATGTCGCAAAACAACAAAGAATTAAAACTCGCCGTACTCATTGATGCCGATAATGTTCCGTACAGCAATGTAAAAGGAATGATGGAAGAAATTACCAAATTTGGCACTCCCACCACCAAACGCATTTATGCCGATTGGACCCGATCAAATGCCGGAGGCTGGAAAAGCGTTTTACTGGAACACGCTATTACTCCTATACAGCAATACAGCTATACTACCGGCAAAAACTCCTCCGATTCAGCCTTGATTATCGACGCCATGGACTTGTTATATTCCGGAAAACTGGATGGTTTTTGTATTGTTTCCAGCGACAGCGATTTTACACGGTTGGCCATTCGACTCCGGGAATCCGGCATGAAAGTCATTGGTATTGGCGAACAAAAAACGCCTAAATCTTTTATCAGTGCTTGCGACCGATTTATTTTTATAGAAGTACTGGATGGAGCCATCAAGAAGAAAACCAAAAAACCAGTCACTCCGATTCTTACGGACTCCAAAAAACCAAGTCCTAAAACCCTCAACAATGTAGATCTGCAAACCATAGACCTCATCGAAGATACCATAGAAGACATTGCCGACGATAGCGGTTGGGCTTTTTTGGGCGATGTCGGCAATCTTATTGTAAAGAAAAAACCGGAATTTGATCCTCGTAATTATGGTTTTGCAAAACTAACACCCATGCTCAAATCACTGACAGACATTCTTGAAATTAACGAACGTGATTCAGACAAAAAAGGCATCAAACACGTATATGTCCGTTTACGTATTAACTGATATTGTTTATTTACAATTCAATAATCCTTAAAACATGAGAAAAAAATTCTTCCTGTATGGATTTCTTTTATTTATTATTGTTGCCGCAATCTATTACTATTTACGATTGGGCTTTTTTCTACTGATCTTAATACCTGTTTTATTGATAATAGGCTATTATAATACGGTCCAGAAAAAACACACTATCCTGAGAAACTTCCCCGTTTTAGGTTATTTAAGGTATTTCTTCGAAATGATTGCCCCTGAAATTCAACAATATTTCATTGAAAGGACCACCGACGGCAAACCCTTTTCAAGAAACCAGCGTTCCCTGGTATACCAGAGAGCGAAGAATATTGATGCCAATACTCCTTTTGGAACCCAGCTGAACTTAAACGCTAAAAGCTATGAAGGCATCAAACATTCTATTTTTCCGGCTAAGGTCAATGAAGAACTTCCTCGTGTGCTAGTAGGGGGACCGGCCTGCAAACAACCTTATTCGGCTTCCTTATTCAACATCTCGGCGATGAGTTTTGGGGCATTGAGCGTAAATGCCATTACAGCTCTAAACAAAGGAGCTCAAAAAGGAAATTTTTATCACAATACAGGAGAAGGTGGTTTAACCGAATTCCACCTGCAAGGAGCCGATGTCACCTGGCAAATAGGTACCGGGTATTTTGGTTGTCGCACCCCTGAAGGTAATTTTGACCCTGAAAAATTTAGAGAAAAATCAAATTTACCCAAGGTAAAAATGATAGAGATTAAATTATCCCAAGGCGCAAAACCCGGTCATGGCGGGGTACTTCCTGCTGCCAAAAATACCGAACAAATTGCCAAAATCAGAGGCGTTGAACCGCATACCACCATACTCTCCCCGCCCTGTCATACTGCTTTTTCTGATGCCAAAGGATTAATATCTTTCATAAGACAATTACGCGAATTATCGAATGAAAAACCTATCGGATTTAAACTTTGCATTGGAAATACGGCTGAATTTGAATCCATTTGCCACGAAATGATTGCAGCCGATTGTTATCCCGATTTTATCACTGTAGATGGTGCCGAAGGCGGAACCGGTGCTGCGCCTTTAGAATTTTCAGATGGTGTAGGAATGCCTTTTGAACCGGCCTTAATCTTTGTCAATAAAACGTTGCTCAATTTAAATATCCGTGACAACATACGAATTATCGGCAGTGGGAAAATTATTTCCGGTTATTCTATTTTACACGCCATTGCCTTAGGAGCCGATATGTGTAACAGCGCCAGAGGGTTTATGTTTTCGTTGGGTTGTATCCAGGCATTGCGTTGCCATAACAACCAATGCCCTACCGGAGTGGCGACCCAGGACAAAATGCTAATGAAAGGCTTGGTTGTCACCGATAAATCGGAACGGGTGTATCATTTCCACAAAAACACACTGCATGCTGCCAATGAATTATTAGCCGCCGCGGGAAAAACCAGTTTTGCCGATGCTGATGTCAATATATTCATGCGGGGCGATGAATTTGAACACTTATCTGATCTTTATTTCCCGGATAATTTGTCGAATATTACCAAACATTAGTTTCTTACAACCTCCATTTTGACATAAAAATCTCCTGTTACATTTTAATCTACATAAAAAAAGGAGGGCTATTGAAGCCCTCCAGTTGTAAGTTCTGATTTACCATTATCTAACTTATACTTTTACTCGTATAGCTGACTATTGTGTTATTCTATCTTATTGTAAGATTGATATACGCAAGTAATTAATCAAAACCTCACTTCAAAGATACAATTTAACTACATAAAAAATATTATTAATCAACGTTTTAACCAAAAATTAACGCATTAAATTACAAATCAAAAAACCATCGTAATTTTTATTCCTTTCTGTTAAAATTCATTCAAACCTATTTATAAAAAACACTGTGAATTTCATCTTTTAAAAACAACCCCATTCGACTTAGACCATAAAAAAGGGGGCTATTAAAGCCCCCCGATGTAGGTTTTGATTTATCATTATCAACTTATACATATACCAGTACAGCTGACTATTGAAGTATTAATCTTATGTGAAGATTAACCTGTTCAAGTAATTAATCAAAACCACCTTATAAAGGTACAAATAACTTAAACACGCTCAATCGAAAAAAACCAATTTAACTGATTATTAACACCTTAACCTAACAACAAAAATAATTCAATAATCCATAAAAAAAGGAGGGCTTTTTAAAGGACCTCCTCTTGCTGATTTTGATTTACCAATATTAACTCATACCGTTACTGATAAGGTTGATTATGAATTATCCTATTTCACTATGAAATAAACAATTCAATTGATTAATCAAAACCTCATCATAAAGATACAAATTACTTCAACTCCCCAAACAAAAAAGCATCAGTTTAACTGATTATTAACACCTTACACAGAACGAGTCGAATATTTATGAAAAGCATTAATTTAAACACAAAAAAGGAGGGCTATTAAAACAGCCCTCCGATGTAGATTTTGATTTGCTTTTATCAATGTATACCTTTCGGTAAGACTGACTATCAAATACCCTTCTCCTTGCAGATGGCCGTATCTATAAACAAATCAAAATCATACTCAAAGATACCAAAAAATAAGCACAAACAACTATTTATAAAGCATTTAACCCCGAATTAACTTCTATTTTAGAAAAAATAGTAATTTGATATTTATATATTAAATTTTAATAAAAAACATTCTAATTCTGTCTGTTTTCATCAAAAACTACAATCAAATTTTACCTAAAAAATGTATCTTTGGTTTCCAAAATCAAAACTATAAACATGCAACTCGTTTTCGCTTCCAACAATCCAAATAAAATTGAAGAAATTCAAAAACTACTACCGGACACCATCGAAATACTAAGTCTTTCAGCGATTGGCTGCACCGAAGACATCCCCGAAACGGCATCGACTATTGAAGGAAACGCCATTATGAAAGCCAATTATATAACTGAAAAATACGGTTACGATTGTTTTGCCGATGATACCGGCCTGGAAGTAGAAATCTTAAACGGGGCACCCGGGGTGTATTCGGCCAGATATGCCGGTGAACAGCGCAACGCCGATGACAACATGAATAAACTTTTGGATGCTTTGGCAAACGAAACCAACAGAAACGCACAGTTTAAAACCGTAATCGCATTGAATACCAATAAAAGACAGCATTTGTTTACCGGTATTGCCAAAGGGATAATTATCTCCGAAAAATTAGGAGATCAAGGGTTTGGATACGATCCCATTTTTCAACCCGAAGACTACAAAGAAACTTTTGCCCAGTTGCCGATGGAAATAAAAAACAAAATCAGTCACAGGGGAAAAGCGGTGCGGCAACTCATTGAATTCTTGAAAGAACGCAAATAACCAAAGGAAAAACTCCCCATTTTTATAACAAACCCAACGGTTTTAAGCCATAATCTCACATTAAATCCCTAAACTAAAATTACAACCAAGCCGCCAAAAAGATAACTTTCTGATAATCAATTCACAATAAAACCGTAATTCTTAAAATAGCATTAGTTTATATGGATTATAAACAGTAATTTTGCACCCTATTTTAAAAATACATATGAATAAATTTGAACAATTAGGATTGAGTGAATCGTTACTGAAGGCGATTTTAGATCTAGGATTTGAAAATCCGACCGAAGTACAGGAGAAAGCGATTCCCCTATTATTGGAAAAAGACACAGATTTAGTTGCGTTGGCTCAAACAGGGACAGGGAAAACGGCAGCATTTGGTTTTCCAGTTATTCAAAAAATTGATGCCGACAATAGAAATACACAGGCGTTGATTTTATCTCCAACGCGCGAGCTTTGCTTACAGATTACCAACGAACTTAAAAACTACTCCAAATACGAAAAAGGTATTAATGTGGTAGCAGTTTACGGTGGGGCTAGTATTACCGAACAAGCGAGAGACATTAAGAGAGGAGCACAGATTATTGTGGCTACTCCTGGAAGAATGCAGGATATGATTAACAGAGGATTGGTAAACATTTCTCAAATTAATTATTGTATCCTTGACGAAGCAGATGAAATGTTGAACATGGGATTCTACGAAGACATCGTAAACATCCTTTCAACTACACCTGACGAAAAAAGCACATGGTTGTTTTCTGCAACGATGCCTGCTGAAGTGGCACGTATTGGAAAACAATTCATGCATAACCCATTAGAAATTACTGTTGGAACCAAAAACTCTGGTTCTGCAACCGTTTCACATGAATTCTACTTAGTAAATGCACGTGACCGTTACGAAGCTTTGAAACGTTTAGCCGATGCTAATCCAGATATTTTCTCCGTAGTTTTCTGTAGAACCAAACGTGATACACAAGCTATTGCCGAAAAATTAATTGAAGATGGATACAGTGCTGCTGCATTGCACGGAGATTTATCCCAGGCACAACGTGACGGTGTAATGAAATCTTTCCGTGGAAGACAAATCCAAATGTTGGTAGCTACTGATGTTGCTGCCCGTGGAATTGACGTTGATAACGTCACTCACGTGGTAAACTACCAATTACCTGACGAAATCGAAACCTACAACCACCGTTCCGGTCGTACCGGTCGTGCGGGTAAATTAGGAACTTCTATCGTGATTGTCACTAAAAGTGAATTACGCAAGATTTCTTCTATCGAAAGAATCATCAAACAAAAATTTGAAGAAAAAACCATTCCTTCCGGAATCGAAATCTGCGAAATCCAACTATTACACTTGGCGAATAAGATAAAAGATACCGAAGTAGATCACGAAATTGACAATTATCTACCGGCCATCAACGATGTTTTGGAAGGTTTATCAAAAGAAGAGTTGATCAAGAAAATGGTATCGGTAGAATTCAACCGTTTTATCAATTACTACAAGAAAACAAGAGATCTTTCTGCTCAATCATCCGGTTCAGACCGTCGCGAAAGCAGAGAAGGTGCTCCAAGAGAAAACAACAATGGTGGTGCGACACGTTATTTCGTGAACATCGGTTCCAGAGACAATTTCGACTGGATGACATTGAAAGATTACTTGAAAGAAACATTAGACTTGGGTCGTGATGACGTTTTCAAAGTAGACGTAAAAGAAGGTTTCTCTTTCTTTAATACCGATCCGGAACATACTGATAAAGTAATGGAAATATTGAACAACGTACAACTAGAAGGACGTCGTATCAATGTGGAGATTTCTAAAAATGATGGTGGCGGAAGACGTGACCACAACGGTAGAAATTCTGGTGGTGGATTTGGCGGAAGAAGTTCAGCTCCAAGAAGAGAAGGAAACTTTGCCCCAAGAAGAGAAGGTGGTTTTAGAGGCGACAGAAACTCAGCTCCAAGAGAAGGTGGTTTCAGAAGCGAAAGAGGATCTGCTCCAAGAAGAGAAGGATCTTCTGAAAGAGCTCCAAGACGTTCTGAAAGTTTTGGTGATTCACCTAGACCAAGAAGACCAAGAAGAGACTAACATTCATTGTTAATTTTCTGATAATTATATCAAGGAACTACAAAATATTTAAAGCTGTTTTATTACTTTTAAAGTTTTAAATCAGTTTATGAAATATTTTGTAGTTTTCTTTTTTTTAGTACTATCCTTATCCGCATCGGCTCAGGATATTGTTCCCTCACAAAAAGTTACCGGTTTTATCTATAACGACAACACAAAACTCCCTTTGATTAATGTTAACGTCATTAATATCAATAAAGTGAGAGGTGCACAAACCGACACCAAAGGATATTTCGAAATTGAAGTACAACCCAACGACACCTTACATATTTCTTTTTTAGGTTTTCAATCTTTACGGGTAAAAGTGACCAATGACTGGTTGAAAAACAAAGTCGCTAAAATATACCTGACCGAAAAAGCCATTGCATTAGAAGAAGTTGTGATTCGTCCTTTTAATCTTACCGGTTATCTGGAAGTGGACTCTAAAACCATTCCTGTTAAAGAAAATTATCGTTATAGCATTTCAGGTTTAACCCATGGGTATGAAGCGGGTGAATATTCGCCAGATGCTTTTGGTAAAGTTTTAGGCTCTATTTTTAACCCTGCCGATATGTTGTATAATGTATTCGGAAAAAAGGGAACAGAGCTCAAAAAACTTAAAGAAATGAAGAAGGATGACACGGTACGTAACCTTTTGGCCTCTAAATTTGACCGGGAAACCATCGCTATTCTATTGGGAATAGACAAAAATGAAATCCCCGAAATATTACAACGCTGCAACTACTCTGAATCGTTCATACAAACCGCCAACGATTTGCAAATCATGGACGCTATCAGTGGTTGTTATGAAGAATACAAAATTTTGAAGAAGAAATAAGACTAAAAATCCCCAATTACACACATATGCAATTGGGGATTTTTTTTATAAAATGCTTTTCCATCAAAGTATTGCGTACATTTACTTTCATTCATTAAAAACCCAACACTATACAATCATGGCAAAAAGTCAGGACGCAAAGAAAACCCAAAAGAAAGAACCGCTTAAAACAGCCAAGGAAAAGAAAGAGGAAAAAAGAGAAAAGAAAAATAGTCCCAAAAGAGATTAAATTTTAGTATCCAGTCGCAGGTTGTTCAGTTATAACTGAGAACTGCGACTGATTACTGCATACTGACCACTATCTAACTGGAATATTCGCTAAAATTTCCACTAAGAATTTCCAGAATTTCTGAGAAGAAGCAATACTCGCTCTTTCATCTGGTGAATGAGCTCCCTGAATGGTTGGCCCAAACGAAATCATATCCATATCCGGATAATTGATTCCCAGAATTCCACATTCCAGTCCGGCATGACAGGCTACTACCTTTGGTTTTTCGTTATTTTGCTTTTCATAAATTGGCACTAACACCTCCAATATCTCCGATTCGGCATTAGGTGTCCAACCCGGATAAGCCCCTCCAAATTCTACTTCACACCCCATCAATTCAAATGCCGAACGCAAACCGTTGGCTAAATCAAATTTAGACGATTCTACCGAAGAACGGGTTAAACATTGCACTGACAATTTTCCTTTACCCACCGCAACTTTGGCAATATTATTAGACGTTTCGACCAAATTATCAAAGTCAGCACTCATTTTGTACACGCCATTATGGGCGGCATACATCGATCGCACAAAATAAAATTGCGCCATCGGAGGCATTACTTTGGCAGGCGTTTTTTTCAATTTTTCAAAAACAACCTCTAGGTCAGGTTCAGTTGATTTCAATTCTGTCTTGATTTCGTTGACAATTTGTTGCATATCAAAAACAAAAGCCTCATCATATACTGATGCAATTATGACCTTAGCAACACTTTCTCTCGGAATCGCATTGCGCAAACTTCCTCCATGAATTTCGGCAATCTGCAACCCAAAATTATCAAAACCATCAAACAACAAGCGATTCATGATTTTATTGGCATTGCCCAAACCTTTATCAATATCCATTCCGGAATGTCCTCCTTTCAATCCTTTTACAGTGATTGTATACCCTACCGAATGTTCAGGAGTTTCCTCTTCATTATATTCGGCCTCAGCCGTAACATCCAATCCTCCGGCACATCCAATATCTATTTCATTATCTTCCTCGGTATCGAGATTCAACAAAATTTGTCCTTGTAACACACCGGCTTTAAGATGAAAAGCTCCTGTCATTCCGGTTTCCTCATCTATGGTAAACAAGGCTTCAATAGCAGGATGCGCAATAGTGGTACTTTCTAAAACAGCCATAATTGCGGCTACTCCTAACCCATTATCGGCTCCCAGCGTAGTTCCTTTGGCACGAACCCAATCCCCATCAACATACATATCGATGCCCTGCGTATCAAAATCGAAAACGGTGTCTGCATTTTTTTGATGTACCATATCCAAATGCCCTTGTAATACAATCGGTTTACGGTTTTCCATACCCGTAGTAGCCGGTTTACGGATAATAACATTGTGAATTTCATCTTCAACTGTTTCTAATCCGAGACTTTCGCCAAAGTTTTTCATAAACTCAATTACGCGACCTTCTTTTTTAGATGGTCGTGGTACTGTGTTCAAATCGGCAAATTTATTCCAAAGTGCTTTTGGTTCGAGGTTTCTTATTTCTTGACTCATTATATATTTGTTTTTTTATGACGTAGGAAAGCAAAGTTACAAAGTTTAGGCGCGCAGCGAATTGATATTGTCATTATATTTACCTTTTCAAATGCAAACCATCTTGTGAGATCAAAATACATTCTTCCCTTATTTTTATTGGTTCAAATTCTTTTTCTAAAACTGGCCGTCTATTTTCCGGAATGGATTGAACAGTATTACAGTAACGGATTATACATTCGAATCTCCCTTTTTTCGAGAATAGTATTCGGAAAATTACCCTTTTCGATAGGTGATTGTATTTATTTTATTTTAATCCTTTATATCCTAAGTTGGTTTTGGGAAAAACGAACATCGTGGAAACACCATTGGAAAGATAATACGCTCACTGTAATGGGATTTCTTTCTGTTTTTTATTTTTTATTTCATGTGCTGTGGGGACTGAATTATTACCGACAACCGCTATTTGAAAAGATGAAAATCGAAAGAGATTATTCGGATGCCGATTTATTGCTATTTACAAAAAAACTGATTGCGAAAACCAATGCTATACAACGTCAAATCACTAAAAATGACAGTCTGAAAGTTGTATTTCCTTATACCCAGGAAGAGGTTTTTGAGAAATCCATAAAAGGATACAAACAACTATCTATTCCCTATCCTTATTTTAATTATTCTCATTTAAGCGCCAAAAAATCACTTTTCAGTTTACCATTAACCTATATGGGATTTGGTGGCTATCTGAATCCGTTTACCAATGAAGCGCAGGTCAATTATTTGATGCCCATGTACCATTCGCCAACAACAAGTTGCCACGAAATGGCCCATCAGTTGGGATATGCCAGTGAGAGCGAATGTAACTTCATAGGTTTTATGGCCTCAGTAAAAAATAAGGATGCTTATTTCCAATATTCCGGTTATAGTTTTGCGCTGCGGTATTGTTTAGCCAACTGGCAGGTACGTAACGAAAGAATATTTGACCAATTACTTCCAACGGTACATCCCGGTATTTTAAAAAACTATACCGAAAGTGACGATTTCTGGAAACAATATGAAACCCCAATCGAAACCGGCTTCCATGTTTTTTATGACCATTTCTTAAAAATGAATCAGCAAAAAGATGGCATGGAAGGGTACAGTAAATTCGTGAATTTATTGGTGAATTATTATTCGAAAAAAATAAGTAAAGTTTAATCCAATAGTACCTTATTGATTCAAATTTTCTCCAGTAATAGCCCTGTAGCCGTTAATCCCGGTCCAAATGCCATTGCCAAAATCCGGGTACCTGATTTTATATTGGAATCATTGATGATTTCGTTACAGATATGCGGAATGGTAGCCGAAGACATGTTTCCTTGCCGACTTAAAATTTCATACGACCAACAAGCCTGCTCTTTTACTATTCCCAAAGCATCGACAACATAATCGATAATTTTAGGTCCTCCAGGATGAATGGCAAAATGCATATTGGCTTTTTGTTCCTCTAATTCAATTCCGACTTTTTGACAAAGGGTAGTCAAAAAAGCTTTGATATTCTTGCGAATAAAAACAGGAACCCGTTTAGACAATGTCATCAAAAAATTATATTCCCCTAAATCCCAAGACATGTCTTCGAGTGAATCCGGAATGATAACTTCATGTGATGCCAAAATTCGCAATCCTTTTTTATCCTGAATGGTCTCATCATTCATGAATTTTTCTTCATCATATAATGAGTAACCAATAAAACCATCTGCAAAAAGAGAACAAATCATGGTATTGGCCGGGGAGAATTCGGTTAAATTGAGATGTGCCGACAGTAATTCGGTATGCACCACATCTACTCTGCCTCTATCGTTACTCGCACACAATAAACTTCTTCCTGTACGAATAGCAGGAAAAGCACCATAACAGCCCATATGATAGGAATGGGTAACCTGTACGGTATTCCAACCTCTTTCTATCACAGCCTCCTGTGCCACACTGGGAGAAGAATAACCCGAGCAGGTTACATGAATCAAATTTTCCGGACTCGAGGTGTTTTTGGAATAAAATTCATCAAAAACGTAGCCCATTTTTCTTTTAAACCAGTCCATCCGAACCTCAATTTTAGGTCCAAAAGCATGTCCAGACTTCACTTCAAAATCATCCGGAAAATGATACTCAGACGGTGAAGTAACATTCATTATATTTTCAATAAAATCTTCGACCTCTTCAAAAATAATAATCTGTCTTTTGTTGATACTTTCTGAAGAAACGGAATACTTGTCGACATGATCTGAAATATATTCAAAACTTACTTCCTCTGCATTATCATCTCCCAAAACCTCTAATTTGGGTAAATTTTGAAAATGATAATACAGAAATTTGGTGTACTGGTTGAGCTTTTTTTGGTCTATCAATCGTCCCACAAGAATGGGATGAAAATTGGAAATAATTACACTTTTCATCAATTTATAGATTTAAATTTCACTTTAATATAAAATTAATCCATATTTCCTTGATAATAAATACCCAGACTAAATCTAAAAATTTAACATTTACAAACTACTGATTATCAAGTGTTTACATTTTTTAAATCTTTGTTAAAATATTAAGCACCAAGCTATTGTAAGAATGAATTTACTAAGCTTTAAACACTGACTATCAACTAAGTAAGCATATATACACAACTAATTTAAGAAAATATGAAGGGTAAATTTCACAGAAATCACCTTAATTAAATCTTCCCGTTGAAAAAGAAAAAAGATATAAATAGTCCTGATGATAAAGAAAATCCCAATCGCAAAACAAGTGGATAGTAAAGGACAGCAGAACCAATCGTTATTGCCTGTAAAAATGTTGTGCTCCTAAAATAAAAGAAGTATTTTGTAACAAAATCCTTTCGGGACGTACTAATGCGTTATGAACGAAAATGTAGCACAATCTTTTGTCGAACAACTACAGGAAAATCAGAATATAATCCACAAAATTTGTCGATTGTATACTGATAACGAAGACGCACATAAAGATTTGTTTCAGGAAATTACCATTCAATTGTGGAAGGCTTTTCCAAAATTCAGAGGCGAAAGCAAATTTTCTACCTGGGCGTATCGTGTTGCCTTGAATACCGCCATCACTTTATACCGGAAAACCAAACGAAGCATCACCACCGTTACTTATGAAGACCGGCAACATCTTATCAAAAATGTGGATTACAATTATGAAGAAGAGGAACAGATTAAGATATTGTACCAAGCAGTTTATCAACTGAATGATATTGAAAAAGCATTGGTTTTCATGTACCTCGAAGACAAAGACTACCGCGAAATTGCAGAAATATTGGGAATTAGTGAAGTGAATGCCCGGGTAAAAATGAACCGGATAAAAAGTAAATTAAAAAAAATATTAAATCCTTAGGAAATTATGAAAGGAGCATAATAGAAAATTGGTCACAAGCACCAATGAAGATTGCAAATTACATCTGACCGATAAAAAAGTGAAAATTTTATATGAAAGAGCTGGATTTATTAAAAAAAGATTGGAATAAGAATAACGATTCTTTTAGCCAAGTATCCGAAAAGGAGATTTATAAAATGATACATAAAAAATCATCTTCTATTGTAAAATGGATTTTGATTATTAGTATTATAGAGGTTCTCTTTTGGACCAGCATCAATATTGTTTTTAATTCAGATGACTATTTGAAAACACTTGCCAACGGTGAATTACTTCCCTATTTTAAGGGGCTAAATATTTTTAACTATCTCGTAATTCTGATTTTTATCTATTTATTTTACAGGAATTATATCCGGATTTCGACCACTGTTGCTACCAAACAATTAATGAAAGATATTTTGAAAACCCGCAAAACCGTTCAATACTATGTGGGTTATAATTTGGCCATGATTGTCATCAGCTTAATTATTGGTTTTGCTATTGCCTTTTCATACAATCCGGAAATATCGCTTTTGAAAGAAAAGATGGAACACAACACTACCACTATGGTAATAACTTTAGGCGTTTTATTTTTTGCCGTAGCGGTCATTTTTGGTTTCTTCTGGCTGTTTTACAGAACCATTTACGGTACTTTACTGAGAAGACTGCAAACTAATTATAAAGAATTGAAAAAGATAGAAATATAAATTCGCTTGTAAAAAGCAATTACCATTCCCGCAATTGGTTTAATTTTTCCTGTTCTTCCATTTCTTCTATTGGAATAACTTTCAGAAAGGAACAATGTTGCTCAATGGCAAATTCTATTTTTTCGACAATCTCTTCAATGGTATCGTTATCATAATCAATTTTTAATGGTTCTTTGATGATAAACGATTGCAAGATTCCTTTCTTTTTCATACGAAGTCCTTTCTTATCAAAAGAACGTCTGAAGCCATCAATTACAATAGGTATTACAATTGGCCGGTGTTGTTTAATGATATGTGCCGTCCCCTTACGAACCGGTTTGAAAGACTTGGTCGTTCCCTGCGGAAAGGTGATAACCCAACCGTCATTAAGTGCTATTTTGATATTCTCGGTATCGTTGGGATTTACTTCCCGTTTTTCGGTCACATCGACTCCTTTGGAACGCCAGGTTCGTTCTACGGTTATCGCTCCAACATAAGACAGGATTCGTGGCAAAAGCCCCGCTTGCATCGTTTCTTTGGCAGCCACGTAATAAATATTCATTTTGGGCTGCCAGAGGTAGCCAATATTTTTGATAGAATCGACCCTGCCGCTCAAACTGGCATTAAAAACATGAAACATCGCCACCACATCTGCAAAATAGGTCTGGTGATTGGATATAAAAAGAACATTCGTATCGGGTAAATTTTTAATAATTTCCGATCCTTCAATCTTCAATTCGTTAAACCCCCGATAGCGTCTATGTGTAACCGCTCCGAAAATTCGAATCAACCATTTTTTTATAAACAGGATATGACCAAAAGGATTTCTTTTAAATAACCCCATAATTTACCTTAATTTTCAATTGTTTGGCTGCGAATTTACAAAATTTATATTGGCAGCAAAATCGTTCCAAAAATGCAATTTAAAATTTACTGTAACGGTTTTAACACTTCTTTCAAAACCTCTTTCAACTCACTCAACATCATTGCCGTAGCTCCCCAAACTACATGTCCCTCAATATCAAAAGCGGGAACTTTTATGTTTACCGCATACGAAGTCGTTATTTTAGCTTCCATCAGAATTTCATCGCTCAAAAAAACGGGTAGCGGCAGTTCGATGATTTGAGCCACTTCATTAGGATCTGGAATAAAAGAAACTTCTTCCTTACAAATGCCTAAAAAGGGATATACCATGAAATTACTCGGCGGAATATACATGGGTGTAAAAGGTTTCACGATTTCCATCTTATCGGGCGAAATTCCTATTTCTTCATGTGTTTCACGCAAAGCTGTAACTGTAAAAAATTCGTCTTCCGCTTCATATTTTCCCCCGGGAAATGCAATTTGCCCCGAATGTACCCCTTCGTATGAATTGCGCAAAATAAGAACCAAATGAGCCAAACCGTTCTTGGGATAAAACAACATCATGACTGCCGCTTCCCGGGAATTTTCATTTGCCTGCATTCCTTCTTTCAACATTTCGATCCGTTTTGCCGGTGCCATTTTAGCATGAGCTTCCATCGCCGGAAGCTTTGCTGAAATTAATTGGGGAACATATTCGATAAAATCTTGAAAATTCATATCCAAAGTCTATTTTTGCATTCTATAAATATAGTCCAGAAAAAAGTATCGCACAAATTTTCTAAAAATCTAATTCAAACCTATTACATGTACAGCAAAGAAGAGACTCAAAAACTAAAAAGAGAATTCTGGGTTACATTCGCAGAGAAATACCCAAGAAAATGGACCTTGTATGATACCAAAATCAAGGATTTCTCTTTTAAGTTTTTTGTAGACAATAAAAAAGCCCAAGTCTTAATTGATATTGAACATCGCAATGAAGACAAGCGAATCGCTTATTATGAAAAATTAGAAGCTTTGAAAAACATTCTGGAGGAAGAATTCATCCAAGATCTGGTCTTTGAAAAGGAATATATTTTAGAAAACGGAAAAGTCATCAGCCGCATTTGGGTCGAAAAATCGGGTGTGGGTTTCAGCAACCGCAAGAATTGGGACGACATATTTGATTTCTATAACGAAAAAATGAGTGCGTTGGAATTGTTCTATTTAGAATACGACGAATTCATAAAAGATATTGAGATTTAGACAAAAAAATGTATCTCCTGTTTATACATTAAATATATTATACACAATAATTCTGTTGTTATTATAATTGATATACAATTGTTTTCTATTGCCCTGTTTTTTGCGGGTAATGATTGATAAAGTACAATCATCCCCATTATTGTCTTTGCAAGTAAAAGAATGCACAATATCCGTATCATTTTCTTCTTTTGGCTGATACGCTATGATTTCAAACAATTGAACAACTTGGGAATATACTACAATTCTATCTTTATCGGTATCTAATGAAACTAAAATATTAACCAAATCCAAGTCTGACCATTCGCCCCATTTCCCATTTTCTTTTCTTTCTAAAACACTCACTCCTGAAGTTTTAAATCGATACTTCTGACCGAAAGAATTGTGAATTCCCAATCCAAGAAAAAATAATAGTGTACATAATTTAATATTACTCATTACTTATAAAAAATTAAAAGTCAAATTCTGTTACTTCCTTTTTTGCTTTATCAAAATCGGTTATCATTTCAACAATGATTTCCTCTGCTGATTTTATATTATGAATCAATCCGGCTATCTGACCGATTTCTAATTCCCCTTCTTCTAAATCTCCTTCAAACATACCTCTTTTTGCTCTGGCTCTACCTAATAACACCGATAGTTCTTCTTTTGTTGTGCATTTTTCATATAAATGTTGAATATCTTGATAAAACTTATTTTTGATCAATCGAACCGGAGTCAATTCTTTCAAGGTTAATTGGGTATCCCCTTCTTGAACCGCAACAATACGCTTCTTAAAATTCTCATGAGCTGAGGATTCAACAGAAGCTGCAAAACGACTGCCTACCTGTACTCCATCTGCCCCCAATACCATGGCAGCCAACATACCGCGCCCGGTGGCAATACCCCCTGCCGCAATTATCGGAATACGGATTTGTTCTTTTACCATCGGAAGTAATGCAAACGTTGTCGTTTCCTCTCTTCCGTTATGACCTCCCGCTTCAAAACCTTCGGCGACTATGGCATCTACGCCTGCTTCCTGGGCTTTTAGTGCAAATTTGACGCTACTAACCACATGTACAACCGTTATCCCGTTGGCTTTGAGATAGGACGTCCATGTTTTGGGATTTCCTGCCGAAGTAAAAACAATATTTACCCCTTCGTCAACGATAATCTTCATAATGTCTTCGATGTTGGGATACAGCATCGGAACATTGACACCAAAAGGCTGTGAAGTCTCCCTCTTACATTTTTGGATATGCTCCCGTAAGACTTCGGGATACATCGACCCGGCTCCTATCACTCCCAATCCACCGGCATTGCTTACAGCAGATGCCAATTTATGTCCGCTCACCCAAACCATTCCGGCTTGAATAATTGGGTACTTGATTTTGAAGAGATCCGTGATGCTGTTCATGTAAATGGAATCTATTAATTTTTAATTATTTTTCCCGTTTTAGAAAAAGTATCTGATACAATTTTATAAAAATAAACCCCTTCACTTAATGATTTTAATGAGAAAGAATCGGATTGTCCCAGAATATTTTGCTCTAACACTTTTTTTCCAAAAACGGAATACAATTCTATTTTACCTTTATTAAAAGTTACAGGAAAAGTTAGAGTCACAGAATCGTTCGTTGGGTTAGGATACGCTACAAAATAGCTTTTTGAACTGTTCTCAATTGATAAGCCATGAACCAATGCCAAACTAAAATCGGGAATCCCGTAACCATACAGATTATTCGATACGGCATATCTATCTGCTGACTCAAGCACTATCTTTCTAATTTCTTCATTAGTCATATCAGGAAGTGCCTGCCACAAACAGGCTATCAAACCTGCTGTAATCGGAGAGGAAAAAGAAGTCCCATTGGCAGTGACAATAGCACCATTTTCATCGGATAGAACAGTAGAAACACCCTGGGCCATAATATCCGGTTTTACACGCCCGTCATAGGAAGGTCCGATGGAACTAAAACTGGCACGCGCTTCGGTTGCAGAAACAGCACCAACAGCAATTACCGACTTAGCATCGGCAGGTGCCCCAATATGAGGCTCGGCCGTACCGCCTTCATTTCCTGCAGAAGCAACCACAATCATTCCTTTACTAAAAGCGATTTCAGCACCTTTAGATATAAAATTGGTCGCCCCATTCATATCATTATACGTATGACTATAAGCAGGATTATCATATTCAAAATAACCTAATGAAGTTTGAATAATATCTACTCCTAAACTATCTGCTTTTTCGGCAGCCTCTACCCAAAGCGATTCCTCAATAGGATTTTCGGAATAATCATCTTCGGTAATAAACAAATAATAGGATGCATCAGGAGCTGTCCCAATCAGTTTATTTTCGGTATAACCTCCCAAACAGGAAAGAACGGAAGTTCCGTGAGAATCTAAGGTATAGAAATTAGGGTTTCTTGAAACAAAATCATACCCTCCCAAAATTTGGTTATTGTCTCTCAGCCGCTGAAAAGGCTGTATGGTATTTACTCCAGGAAATCCGGCGTCCATGATGGCGATGATCTTACCTGAACCGGTAAAATTTTGCTGATGTAAAACGGTTCCATTCAACATTTTGATTTGGTTTTCCGAAGTGCCATAAGCCAATTCTACCTTTTCCTTTTTAATTTTACTTTGACTTTTTACCTTAAAAACTTTAGCTGTTTTTCCGGTTTGATTCAGCGTTTTGTTAGCAAAATCAATCTTAACCACAAAGCCAAACTGTTTCAATGCATTAATATTGGCTTGAGAACCGCGAACATGCAAAGCGTTTAGCCATTTGGATTGGGCCATAACTGAAATGCCGGCACTCGCTTTTATTTGATTGACATAGGTGTCATTTAAGGGAACATCGTTACTATCTAAGGCAATATGTTGATTAGTTCTTCGGTCTAACGCTCTTTGTGAAAGCATCTGCAAAGGCGCATCATAATAGGATTGCGAATTCGATTTGGCATTAAAATACACCCAAGCATCTTCTTGAGAAAAAGCTAATACAGAAAATAGTAAAAAAAATAAAATACAACTTTTTTTCATAATTAACTTTCCGTTTAGTGGCAATTTAAGAAACCCTCAAACATGGATTTCTTAAATAATAGTACTAAGCTAAGAAATAACTCCCGAACCAACTAATTCATCGGCTAAATACCAGGCCACAAATTGACCCTCAGTGATTGCCGATTGTGATTCTTCAAACGAAACATACATTCCGTTTTCAAATTGGTGCAAGGTCGCTTTTTGCAAAGGCTGTCTGTATCGGATTCGGGCCATAACCTCCATCTTCTCCCCTGCTTTCAATGCTAAATCTGTTCGAATCCAATGCACTTCAGATTGATCTATAAAAAGTGCTTTCCGGAACAAACCGGGATGCTGACTCGTCAATCCGGTATAAATGGTATTGGTCTCCACATCAGTTGCAATCACAAATAGAGGATCGGTTGTACCACCAACATTAAGTCCTTTTCGTTGCCCGATGGTAAAATAATGGGCTCCTTGATGCTTCCCCATCACTTTACCCATTTCTGGAGTATATAATGTTTTGCTGGCCGCAATAGCCAGTTCTTCTTCTTGGGACAACTCCTCTTTTCTCTCTTGAGAATAAACTGGATTGTTTGAATTGATTTGGATAATTAATCCTTCTTTGGGTTGTAATTTTTGTTGCAAAAATTCCGGTAAACGCACTTTACCGATAAAACACAATCCTTGGGAATCTTTCTTCTCGGCCGTAATCAATTCCATTTTTGCCGCTATCTCACGAACTTCCGGTTTGGTCAATGCTCCTACCGGAAATAAGGCTTTAGCCAACTGTTCTTGGGATAACTGACAAAGAAAATACGACTGGTCTTTATTAGTATCAGCTCCGGCAATCAATTGGTACACCGTTTCACCACCGACCTCCATTTCTGTTTTCTGACAATAATGTCCTGTAGCCACATAATCGGCTCCCAGACTTAGTGCAATTTTCATGAAAACGTCAAATTTGATTTCGCGATTGCAAAGCACATCCGGATTGGGCGTTCGTCCTTTCTCGTATTCGTTGAACATATAATCAACGATTTTTTCTTTGTATTCTTCACTCAAATCAACGGTTTGAAAAGGAATACCCAATTTCTCCGCCACCAACAACGCATCATTACTATCTTCTAACCACGGACAATCATTGGAAATGGTAACCGAATCATCATGCCAATTCTTCATAAAAAGACCGATTACTTCATAACCCTGTTCCTGCAATAAATAAGCAGCAACACTCGAATCTACACCTCCGGAAAGTCCTACAACAACACGCTTCATTCTATTTTTATTAAATTTTAATAAGGTTGCAAAGTTACAAAGTTTTATTTCAGTTTTTGGCTCTGAAGATCCCTAATTGTTTTTAGCTTCCGAAGTTACTTCTAGGTACCCATATTCACTTCCTTCACTTTTTTTCCTTTTTCGAAAAACTCCCAAATTCCTTTTTTTTTGCCGTTTACGAATTCCCCTTTTGAAACTAAATTCCCTTCCGAATCCCTAAAAATAGCCAAACCATTATAGATGCCATTTCTATAGTTTGATTCTTCAAGTACATTCCCGTTTTCAGCATACTTTTTATAAACCCCTACTTTCAAATTGTTTTTATACGACGCCTCTTCGGCAATTTTACCATTTGTAAAATAAACGGTTCGCAGGCCTTCTAACTTCCCATTTTTATAATTTTCAATGGTCATAACATTTTTTGAGGCATGGTGATAGTATTTCCATTGTCCTTCAAAAATTTTATTTACCACTTTCCCTTCACTCACTTTATTTTTATCCTGATCATAAAAAATAGTGTACGCCGAATTATCATTGGGATTAAATTCCCTGGTGGCAATTACAGTTCCAGCTTTGGTATCATCAAAAAACTTGAACACACCTACTTCTTTTCCATGAGAAAAAGTGCCTTCATAACGCGGTCTTTTGGACTCTTCATAAAGACCTTTCCAGACTCCGTTTTTTTTACCTTTTTCATCCAATTGATTCAAACCGGTTTGCGCCTGAAGTAAAGATACCTTCAGAAAAAAAAATATTAAAAGCCCTGTTGTATATACTACTTTCATCATTTAATTTTAAAAGTAAAGTGTTATTAAATTTAAACTGAAGCAAAAAAAATCCCGAATTATCGAGATTTTTTTTATTGCTATTATTTCTTTTTTTGTTGTGCTTTCAACGCTTCTTGTTGTTCCATCACTTCTTGCAGTTTTTGTTGGAACTTACTTTTCTTTTTAGGCTCTTTCAATTTATTTTCTTGAATTTGAGCATGAATTTTATCACTATCAACAATATAATTTTTTATTACAAACATAATTCCGATGGTAATCAAATTCGAAATAAAGTTATACAAACTCAATCCGGCACCATAACTATTGAAGAAAATTAACATCATCAAAGGCGAAATATAAATCATCGCTTTCATCATCTTAGCCATATCAGGCATGCCTTCCTGTTGCGGCGCTGCCATTTGCTGATCTCCTGAAGTCATTCTCATATAAAAGAAAATAGCAATCGCGGCCAAAATTGGGAACAAACTAATATGATCTCCATACAACGGAATTCTAAATGGCAATTTGGCTATTTCGTCAAATGAGGATAAATCGTCTGCCCAAAGGAAACTTTTTTGTCTTAACACAAAAGCAGACGGGAAGAATTGAAACGAAGCATACATAAATGGCAATTGAATCAATGCCGGTATACAACCCGCCATAGGATTCACTCCCGCTTTGTTATATAACTTCATGGTTTCCTGTTGCTTTTTCATTGGGTCTTTTTTAAATTTTTCTCCCAATTCAGTAATCTCAGGTCGTAATACTTTCATCTTGGCCTGAGACAAAAATGATTTATACGTAATAGGAGACATCGCCAATTTTATCATTACCGTAAAAATGATAATTGCAATTCCGTAAGCAATATACGAACTTAAGAATCCGAATAATGGAATAAAAACCCATCTGTTAATCCATCCGAAAATTCCCCAACCCAAAGGAATAATTTTTTCTAAATGCTTATCATAGGATTGTAATGTTTTATAATCGGATGGCCCGAAATACCAACCCATTTTATAATCAATTTCTCCGCCACGAAATGCCAAAGGAACATTGGCCTTAAATTGTTTGGTAAAAGTAGTATCCACTGCTTCGTTATGAACCAGATTTTCAGAAACCAATTGTGCTTTTTCAAAAGGAGCATCCGTCAATAAAATGGTAGAGAAAAAATGTTGTTTGTAAGCAATAAAATTCACTTGCTCCGGAGTTTCTTCTTTGTGATCCCCCTGACCTACGTAATCTGTTTTATCCCCTTCGTATTCGAAATAAATTTCGGCATAACGGTTTTCATACGAAATACTTCTTTCGTTTCTGAACGTTTTTAATTTCCATTCTAAATCTAACGGTTTTGCCGTATTTAAAACTTTATTCAACCCTTGGGAACGCAAATCAAAACCAAGCATATAGTCATTTGGTTTCAATGTATATTTATATTCTAAATATTCATTAGCTCCCGCTTTCAATTTCATAGACAACACTTGATCGTCCCCTACTTTTGAAAGTGTAGGCTCAAAATACAGGTCTTTTGTATTTAAAATACGGTTATCATTGGTACGCAATTGAATATTCAGATTCGCATTGTTATCTTTAATCAACTCCACCAATTGTCCGGATCCTTTTTTGAATTTTTCGAAATTCTTCAAAATTGCTTCTACAACATACCCTCCTTTATTGGCAATTTTAAGTTTTACCACATCATTTTCGATAGTCGTAAACGATTCTTTTGCAGAAGGAAGTGTCGCTGAATAAGCAAAATCGCCTAAACTTTTTTGCAATTGAGCCAATTGTAACGAATCTCCTGGCACAACGGCTGCCGGTACCTGAATTGCTTTCGTAGCTACTTCTTTCGCATTAGCTTCTTTACTGACTAATTCTTTTTTTGCCTTTTCTGCCGCAAGCTCTTTTTCCGAAGGCTTGTTTTGATACATTATCCAAAGCAATATCCCGAAAATAAGTACAAAACCAATTAAGGAATTAGGATCAAATTTTTTTTCTTCCATTATATATACTAAAAATGTTTACTGTTTGTTATTTTTCTTCGCCTGTACCGCAGCACCTACAAAATGGACAAAAAGTGGATGAGGATTCGCTACCGTACTTTTGTATTCAGGATGGTATTGCACCCCAATAAAGAATGGATGCTCTTCAATTTCTACAATTTCTACCAATCCCGTATCCGGATTCACCCCTGACGCTTTTAAACCGGCATTTTGCAACGCATCCACATACTCACTATTGTATTCATAACGGTGACGATGACGTTCAAAAATGGTATTTTCTCCATAAATTTTATACGCTAATGTATCTGGTTTTATTTCACATTTCCAAGCACCTAAACGCATCGTTCCACCTTTATCAGTAACGTTTTTCTGTCCTTCCATCAAGTTCACTACCGGATGTTTCGTTTCCTCATTCATTTCGGTAGAATTCGCCTCAGTGTACCCTACTACATTTCTTGCATATTCGATTACCGCCATTTGCATACCCAAACAAATTCCGAAGAATGGTAATTTATTTTCACGTGCATATTGAACTGCAGCAATTTTTCCTTCAATTCCTCTTTCTCCAAATCCTGGCGCTACCAAAATAGCATCCAAATCTTTAAATTTTTCGTTTACATTGGATGAATCTACATATTCAGAGTGAATGGAAACCACATTTACTTTGGTTTCGTTGGCCGCACCTGCGTGGATGAATGCTTCCAAAATCGATTTGTAACAATCCTGCATTTCTACATATTTCCCAATCAAACCAATATTTACGGTATGTTTCGGGCTTTTTAATCTACGCAAAAATGTATTCCAAGTTTTTAAATCCGGTGCCGCTTTTTTAGGCAAATCCAATTTCTTTAAAGCCACCACATCAAGGCCTTCTTCCAACATCAAATTAGGCACTTCGTAAATCGTGGAAGCATCGATAGACTGGATAACCGCTTCTCTTTTTACGTTACAAAACAAAGCCAGTTTATTGCGTATTTCTGACGAAATCTCATGCTCAGTTCTACACACTAAAATATCAGCTTTTATTCCGCTTTCCATCAATGTTTTTACAGAATGTTGGGTTGGTTTTGTTTTCAACTCCCCTGCTGCAGCCAAATATGGCACCAACGTAAGATGAATCACAATTCCGTTATTTTCTCCCAATTCCCAAACCAATTGACGAACAGACTCAATATAAGGTAAAGACTCAATATCACCTACAGTACCACCAATCTCAGTAATAACAATATCATAATCACCTGATTTACCAAGCAATTGCATTCTGTCTTTAATTTCATTGGTGATATGAGGAACAACCTGAACCGTTTTCCCTAAAAACTCCCCTCTTCTTTCTTTTTCAATAACCGAAAGATAGATTCTACCGGTAGTAACATTGTTTGCTTGAGAAGTAGGCACATTCAAAAAACGCTCATAATGTCCTAAATCCAAATCGGTTTCAGCACCATCATCCGTCACATAACATTCTCCATGTTCATACGGGTTTAATGTTCCCGGATCGACATTGATATACGGATCAAATTTTTGAATCGTTGTTCTATACCCTCTTGCTTGTAACAATTTTGCCAAAGAAGCGGCTATGATTCCTTTTCCTAAAGAAGAAGTCACACCTCCTGTAACAAAAATATATTTCGTTTGGTTCATTCTGTTCTTATTTGTATTGTAATTGTGTAAAAAACGTCGCAAAAATACGATTATAAATCGAGATTATACTAATTAAAAAATGAGATAATTTTGAAATTTGACAATTGCTTAACGCTATTAATTAAACAAACAAAACAGCATTATTTTAAGAAATTAATGCCGTTTTGGATATCTTTTTTTAATATTTCGTATCAATTCTTCCAGTCCATTCAATTTCAATTCATACACGAGTTGCAATTGCCGGCCTAATTCCCCATTCGGAAATCCTTTATTATGATACCATACCACATAATATTCCGGCAAATCAATTAAATACCTTCCTTCGTATTTCCCAAAAGGCATTTTGGCATGAGCCAGCTTTATTAATTGTTCTTGATTTTCATCCATTTTTTTGGTTAGAAAAAAGCAGAGCCAGAAAACAAAAGATTTTCAAACCTCTTATTTCCTGGCTCCTGATTTATCCCTCTGTGTTATTTCCAGTTAAAAGTAATTCGCTTTTCAATTTCAACATTAAGACTTAAAAAAACCGGACAGGTCATAGCCGTTCTTTCCAAAATCGTTTTATTTTTTTGATCTGCTGCCGTATTCATGTAAAACACAATTTCAATTACACCAATCCTTCTTGGTTCTGCATTCATAATCTTAGTTACTTCAGCAATAGAACCCGTCAAATTGACATTTAAATCACGGGATTTTATTCCCATTACTGTCATCATACAACTGGCCAAAGCATTGGCCACGGTATCCGTTGGAGAAAAAGCTTCCCCTCTTCCATTATTATCCAATGGAGCATCGGAAATAATTTCTTTTCCGGATTGTACATGAATCGATGAAGTTCTTAAATCCCCTAGATAAGTTACTTTTGATGTCATTAATTTGCCTCTTTTATAGTTAAATCAGTATCGTAATATAAAATATACACTCCTTTATTAGCGTATCCGCCTTGTTCTTTTTGGTAATATTCAAACTTGTTGTCCACTTGTGCAGTAGGCACCGTATTGGCCGTTTCTTCAAAACTTCCGTTTTGAGCCAAACGCATCATCGTATCAAAAGTAACATCAAACCCACGAATGGCAAAATCACTAGGAATTATAGCATTCATTTTTCTATACTTTTTTTCAAAAATTAAAGCTCCAGGAGATTGATTTTCCCTGTTAACCGAAGGATACATTAATTTTAATTTTGTCAATTGCAAAAAATTAATTTCATCGGTGTCCAAAGTCGCATTGGGCTCCAAAATAACCAACTGCACCTGATAACTAGGCATGGCAGCCAACAATGTAGCCATTGTCGATTTGATCATCCAGGTATTGGCCGTCTCCATCACCACATAATTCATTTTATTAGGCATCAATAAACCTCTCAAACTTTCTATAGACAAACTCCCTTTATCTGTAAAGGCAACAAATCGAACATCTTTTTGATTTTCTTTAATATATTTTATAACAGATTCTTTTTTCCTGTCCACTACCGCAATAATATTTCCTTTTTTCGACCTCATATAATCGAACATGGTATTTTTCACTATCTCATTTGTTGGTATCGACTGATATAAATTAGGAATAGGTGTACCCAAATCTTTAGACAATGGCGAAATTACCGGAATTGCATTTGCCGCCAACAATCTTGCAGTCGACTCGGCATTATTTTGATAAAACGGCCCTATAACCGCATTCGCATTCCCAAGATTATTATCCTTAATCAAAGCCGCCACATTAGAACTGTTTTTTGTTTCCTGGGAATCGTATATTGCTACATCAACCGGAAGATTCAAGGTTTTGGCAGAGTCGATTGCCATCAAAGCACCTGAATAAAAATCTAAAGTCATGTTTAAAAATTTATCTTTTTTCAAACGACTTGCTATAGAATTCACCGTATCCTCTGCAATTTTTGACATATTAAAAGGCAACAGCAAAACTATTTTCTTACGATTCCCTACATTTGACGAAACCGGATATTCTTTTTTCACAGCAGCCAAAGACGAAAACTTTGCAGGCACTTTCAAAATCATCCCAATTTCAACACCATTTTTAAGTACCGGATTAAGCGAAATAAATTCTTCCTGACTCATCCCAAATCGATTGGACAAACTATAAAGTGTTTCTTTGGGCTGCACTTCATAATTCACATACTCTATTTTAACTTCTGGTTTTATTGGATTTGAAGCCGCAACTTCTTGTTTTTTATTTACCTGACCAACAACTTCAACATTTTTTGGAGCATTCCCTTTAACCAATAATTTATAACCGATTGGTAAATTAGGAACTATCTCAGGATTTTTTTTCTCTAACTCCTGAATAGTAATCCCGTATTGTTTAGCAATAGAAAACTTCGTTTCTTTTGGAAGCACTTCGTGATACACTGCTTTTTCTGAAACCAAAGCAGTAGTTTTAGCACCGTTCTTTGAAGGAATAACTAGAATTTGCCCTATCTGCAACCCTTCTTTTTCAAGATTCGGATTGGCTTTCTTTAAATCTTCATCTGAAACACCATATTTTTTTTCAATTCCAAATAAGGTTTCCTTAGCCAATACTTCATGAGTTATTGGGGATGGCGTTATTTTATTTTTAACCGTTGAAATCTTTTTTTCAGACCTAATCGGAATTAACAAAATAGCGTTCGGTTTTAATCCACTTTGCGCATCCGGATTTAACTGATAAATATCAAAAGGTGTAACTTTATATCTTTGTGCAATTTGATTTATTGTTTCCCCTTTTTCTATTTTATGCGTTATTGTTTTTTCTTGTGAATACACATTATTACCTAAAAAAACACTCAGAATACAAATTGTAAAAAAATATTTCATCGCTTATATTTAAAAAAAATTATCCTATCAAAGATATAAACGGTATCAAATTTTATTCCAAATCTGATACCGTTTACTTAAGAACACTGGCTTTACCAATGTTTATTCCCACTCAATTGTCGCTGGTGGTTTGGAGCTAATATCATAAACAACTCTATTTACACCTTTCACTTTATTGATAATATCATTAGACACTTTCATCAAGAAATCATACGGCAAGTGAACCCAGTCAGCAGTCATACCATCGGTAGATTCTACCGCACGAAGCGCCACTACTTTCTCGTAAGTACGCTCGTCACCCATAACCCCAACACTATTTACAGGAAGCAAAATAGCTCCTGCCTGCCACACTTTATCATACAATCCCCAAGATTTCAATCCGTCGATAAAAACTTTATCTACATCTTGTAAGATTTGCACTTTTTCTAAGGTAATATCTCCTAAAATTCGGATTGACAATCCTGGCCCTGGGAAAGGATGTCTTCCTAATAATTCCGGATCAATCCCTAAAGTTGCTCCCACTCTACGCACCTCGTCTTTAAAAAGCATACGCAAAGGTTCAACAACTTTCAATTTCATATAATCAGGTAAACCACCCACATTGTGATGCGATTTAATCGTTGCCGATGGTCCTTTTACAGAAACCGATTCGATAACATCAGGATATATGGTTCCCTGGGCTAACCAAGTAACGTCTTCTATTTTATGTGATTCATCGTCAAAAACTTCGATAAAAGCATTTCCGATGGCTTTTCTTTTCAATTCTGGGTCAGTCACTCCTGCCAAGGCATCGTAAAAACGCTGAGAAGCATCTACTCCTTTTACGTTCAAACCCATTCCTTCATATTGATCTAAAACGCTTTGGAATTCATTTTTACGAAGCAATCCATTATTTACAAAAATACAATACAGGTTTTTCCCGATTGCTTTATTCAATAAAACCGCTGCTACAGTTGAATCCACTCCTCCAGAAAGACCTAAAACTACTTTATCGTTTCCGATTTTTTCTTTCATTTCAACCACGATTTCTTCAACGAAAGCATTTGGCGTAAAATTTTGAGGAACATGAGCAATTTTTACTAAAAAGTTCTCCAACATTTGTTTCCCGTCAGTAGAATGATATACTTCTGGATGATACTGAATAGCATAAGTAGTTTCTCCTTCTATTTTGTAAGCAGCAAACTCCACATCATGGGTACTTGCCAACTTTACACCATTTTCCGGTAATTCTTTTATACTATCACTATGGCTCATCCAAACCTGACTGTTTGGAGAAACCCCCTCAAAGAAAACTTCATCCTCTTTGATGTAGGATAAATTCGCTCTTCCGTATTCTCTTGTATTAGAAGCAGCCACTTCTCCACCACTAAAATGGGATAAATATTGTGCTCCGTAACAAACGGCAAGCATCGGTAATTTCCCTCTGATTTGAGACAAATCAGGATGTGGTGCATCTTCTCCACGAACAGAAAATGGGCTACCACCAAGGATTACCGCTTTATAACTTGATAAATCACTTGGAAAGTGATTATAAGGAAAAATTTCGCAGAATATATTTAATTCGCGAACTCTACGCGCAATAAGCTGAGTATATTGCGATCCGAAATCTAAAATAAGTACGTTATGTTGCATGCGCAAAAATACTTTTTATATTCGGAATTGAAAAATCGAATTTTGAAAAATTTAAAAATTATTTTCAAAGCAAAATTTAGCCTTACCTTTCAAGGAACAAACGGTTTTTTACCCCCAAATTATGGTTCTTTTTTTATTCTTTTATCAGTATCATTGTGGCTTTAAAACCGGTACCTAAGTTCCATTGACTGGCAGAGATCAAATTTCCTTTGTCGTCAAAAACCTGAAATTCGGCCGTATTAGGCCCTGAACTTCCTTGATTTAAGGCTTCAAAATCAATCTTATTAAAACCTTTGACAAGCGTAATTTCAAAACCTTTAAACTGGCTGTCTAAATCTACCTGATATTCTATCACTTGATCATTCAGATATACCCGAATCAAATCGCCATCAACATAGGCGGCATCACGATACCGCACTTTGGCCGTACCTGATTTCGTTTTAAAATCACCTAAATTTTGGTTCTTTCTGTAAACTACCCCTTCTTCATTATCCGGTTTTTTGTTTAATTTATCTCGAACCGCATCTCCCGGATTAATAAACTCATTGGTTTTATACATCGAAATCGGTTTTTTTTCTTCCAACAATGCGGAATTCTTCAAATTCAAGGGATTCGGATTCTTAAGAACATTAGGCTTAGGCAAAGGAGGAATATCCTTATCTTCCGGAGGCGTCTGTTTTGTTATCTTAGAAGCCTTTTTTATGGGCGGTATCGGTTTAAATTTTGAACTGAATTCATTTTGAGCATATCCACTCAAAGTAACACTGATTAAAATCATCAGAAAAAATATCCTCTTCATTTTTATTATATATTAGTATTCTGTCTTAATAAAATTTAAAAGTAAAAATCGAAAAGTAAAAAATTACACAAATGATTCACTTTAACTTTCCTTTATAACATGCAATTTTTTATTTTATTACATTTCCACAGGAACAATTACTCCAAATCACACTTTTTAAATCCATTTTTACATTTAAAAATTCGTTATTTTTTATTTCACTATTTTTTATAAATTGCAAAAAATATACCAAAACACAAATTGGTTCACAATCCATTAAAAATCAAATAAAAACAATTAAAATGAAAAGAGAAAATATATTGACTGGCTCACCTTGGGAAGACAAAATGGGATATTGTCGTGCAGTTCGCATTGGAAACATCATCGAAGTTTCAGGAACTGTAGCCATTGTAGACGGTGAAAAAGTAAAAGCGGATGATGCGCACGCACAAACGCTTAATATCTTGGAGCGCGTTGAAAAAGTATTACAAGATTTAAACGTAGGCATGAAAGATGTGATCCGTACTCGAATCTTCACTACTGACATCAGTACTTTTGAAGCTGTCGCCACTGCTCACGCCACTTTTTTCAAAGACATCAAACCTACAACCGGTTTTTACGGAATCAACCAATTGGTAGCTCCGGAATATTTAGTGGAAATCGAACTTACTGCTGTAGTTTCAGAATAGGCTAAAAACTTTAGCGCAACATATAAGGCTACGAATTCACGAATTATTGAAAAAACTTCAATTTCGTGAATTCGTGGCTGTTGTTTTTTTTAGAAGTTTCCAATAAAAAGCCAAACGTTCCGTCGTTTTAAACTATTTTTGAACACAAAAATCAAGACACACCATCTTCTTTATGACTTCAGGAAATACAAAAGCAACAGCCTCCACATTATTCAAATGGATTATCATTTGTTTATTAATCGGGTCTTTATCAGGCTCTGCTTCGGCTTTTTTCTTAGTATCATTGCAATGGGTTTCCCAATTAAGGGACAATCATGATTGGATTATCTGGCTGCTCCCTTTTGGAGGATTACTAATAGGGTTAGGCTATCACTATTATGGAAGCGATGTGGTGAAAGGCAATAATTTATTATTGGAAGAATATGAAAATCCTCAAAAAATGATTCCTTTAAAAATGGCACCTATGGTCCTTTTAGGAACTCTAATCACGCATCTTTTTGGAGGTTCTGCAGGACGTGAAGGTACAGCAGTACAAATGGGAGGCGCCATTGCCGATCAATTTACCTCAATTTTCAAACTCGATAATTCCGAAAGAAAGACACTTATCATACTCGGAATCAGTGCCGGATTTGCCTCTGTTTTCGGCACTCCATTAGCCGGAGCCGTATTTGCTTTAGAAGTGCTTTATTTCAGTAAAATTAATTTTAAAAGCATTATACTTTCTTTTTTAGTGGCTTTCATTGCAGCCCATACTGTAGCATTATGGAACGTACCACACACCCATTACCACATCCCCATTGTTCCCGAAATCAATGTAAACAACTTACTTTGGACACTATCCATCAGTCTTTTGTTTGGACTTGCCGCCATGTTATTTTCCAGAACCACACATTTTTGGGGAAAATTATTCTCAAGAACAATCCAATATCCGCCACTGCGTCCTTTTATAGGCGGACTGATTCTTTCGATACTCATTGCGCTTTTCGAAGTAAAAAAATTCATCGGATTAGGCGTTCCAGTTATTATTGATGCGTTTAACAGTCCGAGTGAAAATTACGATTTCCTGCTCAAAATACTATTTACGGGATTTACATTGGGAGCAGGATTCAAAGGTGGAGAAGTCACTCCTCTTTTCTATATCGGAGCAACATTAGGGAGTGCTTTATCACTTTTCGTTCCGTTACCTATTGCCTTATTGGCCGGAATGGGATTTGTCGCCGTTTTTTCAGGTGCGACACATACCCCAATTGCCTGTACAATAATGGGAATCGAACTTTTTGGCCTGCACAGCGGATTCTTTATTGGGATTGCCTGTTTTGTTGCCTACTTAGCTTCCGGTTCGGTTGGCATATACCATTCCCAAATTGTAAAAGGTCCCAAATACCATTTATACAAACGATTTAAGAAAGACACTCTTGAGGATTTTTAGTATCGTAAAAACCTGTTAATTATTTAAATGATTTCAGCATTACATTAAAAAAATGTAATTTCGCAAACTATGGAAATACAAGACATTCAAGCCATACAGTTGTTATTGGCCACACCAAAAAAAATTGCAATTATACCACACAGAGGACCTGATGGCGATGCTATGGGTTCGACACTCGGGTTATACCATTTTTTATTAAAAAACAACCACGAGCCTACGGTTATTTCTCCCAATGAGTTTCCTCATTTTTTAGAATGGCTGCCAAGCTCTGAAACGATAAAAGTATTTGAAAAAGACACCGAAGATTGCACTAAAATACTAGAAGAAGCAGAACTGATTTTTACGTTAGACTTCAATGCATTGCATCGGGTGGGTGATGAAATGGAAAAGGTTTTAACCGATTTGAAAGCGCCTTTTATCATGATTGATCATCATCAAAAACCGCATGATTACGCTACTTACATGTATTCAGACACTTCTTTTGGTTCTACCTGTGAAATGCTATATAACTTTATTTCATTTCTTGACAAAAAACAAGATATCGATGCTACCATAGGCACTTGTATTTACACGGGAATCCTAACCGATTCGGGATCTTTCCGTTTTCCGGGAACCACTGGAAACACCCACCGTATCGTTGCCGATTTAATTGATTTAGGAGTCGAAAATACCGTTATACCAAGTTTACTTTTTGAAAACAGTTCATATAGCAGACTACAATTATTAGGAAGAGCTCTTCAGAACATGAAAGTCTTTGTTGAACACAAAACATCATACACTTCATTAACACAAAATGAACTGGATGAATTTGAACACCGTAAAGGAGATACCGAAGGTATCGTCAACTACGGCTTAACAATAAAAGGCATCGTTTTTACGGCTATCTTTATCGAAAACAAAGACGATAAAATGATTAAAATTTCGTTCCGTTCCCAAGGAGACTTTGATGTGAATCAATTTGCAAGAGATTATTTTGATGGAGGAGGACACCGCAATGCAGCCGGAGGAAAATCGGATGCTTCAATGGAAGAAACCCTTCGTAAATTTGAAAATCTAATTGCCAATCTAACGATAGAATAAATTATGAAATTTAACCCGATTATTTTAGTTTCATTCCTTGCTATTTTGCTTATCACAAGCTGCCAAAAACAAGAAGAAGCCAGGAGGCCTATTTCTCAGGCTTCGGGGACTTTTATGAAAAAATCTGTCGCCCGAAACAAAAAACTGGTGGCCAGTGAAGAAGATCAAATAAAAGCGGTAATGAAAAACAATCCTGCCATTCAATTTGTGGCTTCATCAAAAGGCTATTGGTATTCGTATGAAACTAAAAACGAATTAGATACTTTAAGACCCAAAAAAGGAGATATTGCATTCTTTGATTACGAAATAAAAGATTTAAAAAATGCTATTATCTACTCGGAGCTTGAACTCAGGCCTCAAACCTACCGTGTCGACAAACAAGACATTATGATGGGATTAAGAGATGGTATCAAGCTAATGCACAAAGGCGAAAAAGTAAACTTCTTTTTCCCATCCCACATGGCCTACGGCTATCATGGAGACAACAAAAAAATTGGAATGAACACACCTATAGTCTGTACGGTCACTTTAAATGACTTTATGCCTGAGTCTGCTTATAAAAAACAATTGGAAACAAAAATCGTAAAAACCGAAACTTCATTAAAACCAAAAGACAGCCTAAAATAATTAGTTAAATTAATAATTTATATGAAAAAAAGAATCCTACTACTATTACTTGTCATTACAAGCTTTTATTCTTGCAAAGAAGAATACAGCAATCTTCCAGATGGCTTATATGCGAAAATAGAAACCAGCAAAGGAGATATCTTCCTATGGCTGGAATATACAAAAGCGCCAGTTACCGTAGCCAACTTTGTTACTTTGGCCGAAGGGACAAATGAATTTATAACCAATAAAAACCTAAAAGGAAGACCTTTTTTTGATGGCTTAAAATTCCATCGGGTAATATCCGATTTCATGATACAAACCGGAGATCCTCTAGGAACCGGTTCAGGAGATGCCGGATATAAATTTAAAGACGAATTTTCGAATATGTTGTTTGATAAAGGTGGTGTTTTGGCTATGGCCAATAACGGTCCTGCCACCAACAGCAGCCAATTTTTCATTACTCATCTTGCCACACCTTGGCTAGACGGAAAACACACTATTTTTGGCCATGTTGTAGATAATGGAATGGAAGTCGTAAATAAAATTCAACAAAACGACTACATGAATAAAGTTACTATTATCCGAAAAGGGGAAGCGGCAAAAAAATTCAATGCCGTAAAAGTATTTTTTGATTATTATTCCGTAGAAGCCGAAATACAAAAGAAAAAGCTGGAGGAAGACGCAAAAAACAATAAAGCATACAACGAAAAATACAAAACTGTCATTACTGACAAGGTAAATTATTTTAATGCTTTAAAAAGCAAAGCAAACAAAACTCCTTCCGGTCTTAAATATGTCATTACCAAAAAATCAGGAGGTAAAAAACCAGCCGTTGGCACCACAATTTACGTTCATTATGCCGGTTTTCTTGAAGACGGAATTCTTTTTGATACCAGTATTGAAAACGTAGCACAAACTTTTGGAAAATTCGATCAGGCCAGAGCCGATGCTAAACAATACCTGCCAATTCCTTTTCAGGCCGGTAGAAAAGACGGAATGATTCCTGGATTCATTGAAGGCATAGAACAATTAGCTATTGGCGACAAAGCGGTATTGTTTATCCCATCCCACCTGGCTTACGGACCTGGTGGAGCCGGAAATGTAATTCCGCCAAATGCCAACATCATTTTTGAAGTAGAACTTTTAGGATCTATACCTCAATAGGCTTAAACAAAATAGTACGACCTTAATTTATATCAAATGAAATTTAAAATTTTTATAATTGTATTTTTTGCAATACTACAGATTCAGGCCCAAAATGCTAAAAAAACAGTTGTTGCCAAAAAAAGTATTGGCAATACAACGTCAAAAGCCGCAACTGTAAAAGCCACAGCTATAAAACCGGCAATTGCGGAAGGAATTTTTACGACCATTTCCACTAACAAAGGAGATATTACCATTGCCTTAGACTATCAAAAAGCACCTGTAACTGTAGCTAATTTTATCACACTTGCCGAAGGAAAAAACACCTATGTAACAGATGAAAAACTAAAAGGAAAACCTTTTTATAATGGTTTAAAATTTCATCGTGTCATCAAAGATTTTATGATTCAAGGTGGTGACCCAACAGGAACTGGCGCAGGAAGTACCGGTTATGCTTTTAAAGATGAAATTACCGATATGAAATTTGATAAAGGCGGAATTTTGGCCATGGCCAATTCAGGCCCGGCAACCAATGGCAGTCAATTTTTCATCACCCATAAAGACACCCCTTGGCTCAATGGGAAACATACTATTTTTGGACATGTTACCCAAGGGATGGATGTAGTAAACAGTATTGCACAAGACGATGTCATCAACAAAATAACCATTACCCGAAAAGGCACCCTGGCAAATAAATTTGATGCACCAAAAGTATTCTCCGCTTATTACGAAAATAAAGCAGAAGACGCCAAAAAGCAAGCCTTGATTGACGCTGAAAACAGAAAGAAAGAGGCAGCAATAGAAGCAGAAAAGAAAAAAGCCTATTTAGAAAAATACGCCACTGTCATAGCGGCAAAAAATGCTTATTTAGCCGAAATTAAAAAAACAGCTACTACTACTGCTTCGGGATTAACCTATAAAATTATACAAAAAGGTACCGGAGTAAAACCTGCCGACGGAACTACTTTTTTCTTTCATTATGCCGGATATTTTGAAGACGGAACCTTATTTGACAGCAGCTATGAAGAGTTAAGCAAAGCTTATGGCAAATATGATGAAAACAGGGCTGCTCAAAATGGATATCAAGCATTTCCTTTTGAAGCCGGAAAAAAAGACGGTATGATTCCGGGATTTTTGGAAGGATTAAACCTGATGGGATATGGCGACAAAGCCGTTATTTTCATCCCGTCTAACTTAGCGTATGGGGAAAGAGGTGCCGGGGGGGTGATTCCACCCAATGCCACTTTGATTTTTGAATTGGAACTATTCGAAAAACAACCGGCTCCTAAACAATAAGCAGTTAGATTCATTCAGCGGCGTTTCACATCAAACGCAAAAGCATTTAAACACAAAAAAGGCACATCAGATTTTTCTTTTGTGCCTTTTTCTGTATTCGTTTTACTAAAAATTACTTCTTTCCGAATTTCCAATCAAATTCGTCCTTATCATTGATGATAGCCCCAATTTCGAATTTAACAACCTCATTAAATTCGGTTTGAAGAATAATCCAATTCTCTTCATTAAAATAATTTTCAAAAGTATCGAACTCTTCTTGTGTAAATTTAGTAATTCCTTTGGCAGCCAATTCTTTTTTGACTTCATCAATATTTCTATAAAGTACTTTATTCCCAAAAAGCTCTAATTTCGGACTCGACGCCACAATATACCCCAGCTTAAAATCCTCTTCTTTGTAGAATGTCAAACGCATTTTTTGCGCATTATACGCAAAAATCACATTGTCGTCTTCGTCTTTGTAATTTCTGTCCGGTGTACCATATAGAGCCGTAACATCCTTTTGTTTCATCCCGAAAAGGAGTTTATCAATTCCGTTTTTTAAGTTGATTTTCATGTCCGTTTATTTTGATACAAAGTTCGTAAAGTTTTTCTCAAACTATACTATAAATAGAAAAAAAGCACTTGCAACCAGTATTCGCTTAAATGAAAAAAAGTTAATCCTGTTTTTTTTCAAAGGCCAACAATCTCTTCCAATACTTTTTTGTAGTTTTATCGATTGAAACAAACACAACTTTTTATTCCTTCACTTGTATCGAAATAAGTGGACTTAATACCCTTTCACAATTCAAAAAAACATGACATTTTCGAAAAAAATAAACGACTTCAGAAGAAAAGTAACCAATAGTCTCACCAAAAATATTGGACGTTCTTCTCCAATTAAAAAAGCGGACACATCCCAAAAAATAGAAATCAAAAAAATATTAATCAGTAGACCCAATCACCGCTTGGGAAATCTTTTGTTGATTACACCACTGATACAAGAAGTACAAGCCACTTTTCCGGATTGCAAAATCGATTTATTTGTAAAAGGGGGCCTGGCTCCTATCGTATTCAAAAATTACCAAAACATCAATCTCATCATTGAATTGCCTAAAAAACCGTTTGATAATTTGTTGAAGTATTTCAAAGTATGGATTACCATCAAAAAACAACACTATGATATGGTCATCAATGTAGACAAGAATTCCTCTTCGGGAAGATTGTCCGCTCAATTTGCCGATGCCAAATACAAGTTCTTTGGCGATACCAGCGATGATTTACAACTAAAATATGCCGATTACGAGCACATCGCCAAATATCCAATTTATAATTTTCGGGAATTTTTGTCACAATTGGGATTTGAAAAAAAGGAAAATCCAATTCCATCCATCGATATCAAATTAAGTCGGGATGAAATTGCCGAAGGGAAAAAAATCCTGCATAATATCGTTCCCAACGAAAAAAAAACAATTTCCTTTTTCACCTATGCCACCGCTGACAAATGCTATTCTACAGATTGGTGGGAAGCCTTCTACGGGCGATTGCAACGAGAATACCAAGACCAATACAATCTGGTTGAAGTATTACCGGTAGAAAACATATCCCAGGTGGGATTTAAAGCGCCAACCTATTACAGTAAAGATGTCCGCGAAATTGCCTCTGTAATTGCCAATACGGTAATCTTTATTGGTGCCGATAGTGGTATTATGCATTTAGCTTCTTCCGGACAAACTCCAACGGTAGGTTTATTTTCGCGTGCCAACATCAAAAAATACCAACCTTTTAACAATAACAGTGTCGGCATAAACACAAACAATACGTCAATGGAACAATGGATTGATTCGATAAACCAAATCCTTTCCCATACATAACCATCGTAGAAAGAAATAGAAAGCCAAAGTTGCTATGAAAAATATTAACTGTATCCTTTTTGATTGTGACGGTGTGCTGGTAGACAGCGAAGGCATCACCAATCAGGTACTAATGAACATGACACAGCCGCTTGGACTTGAATTGACTTTAGACGAAGCTCACGCCGTTTTCAACGGGAAAAATTTAAGAGATATTTTTGATAACATCGAAAAACGCCTCAACAACAAATTACCCGAAAGTTTTGAAAGTGATTTTAGACGATTAACTTTTGAAGCCTTCAAAACCGACATGAAACCCATTCCCGGCGTAACGGAATTCATAGACAACCTGTCTGTTTCCTTTGGTGTGGCTTCCAACGGACCTGAAGATAAAATAAGGTTAAACCTGACCACAACCGGCCTGATTGAAAAATTTGGAAACAACATTTTCAGTGCGTATCAAATTAACCGCTGGAAACCTGATCCAGAATTGTACTTACACGCAGCCAAAACCATAGGGCATCCGGTACAGGAATGCATCGTTATTGAAGACAGTTTATCCGGAGTGATTGCTGCCCAAAGAGGCGGATTTAAAGTCTATGGACTAGCGAACCCGCATAGCGAAAAAGAACTGAAAGAAGCAGGAGCCATACTTTTTTATAATTATGAAGAATTGGCCTATTTGCTCCACAAATGAAATCCATTATTGTTTTAAAGCCGATAGCCCTCATTTTGCTGTCGAATTAAATTATCAGAACCAAACAAACCCTTTTTTTTTCTAAGTTAGCATGTCCACAAAAAAACTCCTAATGAAACTGATAGCCAAAGCAACGATACAAATTCAGAAACCGATTGAAGACGTTTTTGAAGGGATTGTAAATCCCGAAAAGATGACCAAGTATTTCATCTCGGAAAGCAACGGACGACTGGAAACTGGAAAAGAACTGATCTGGAAATTTCCTGAATTTCCGGATCTGGTTCCCGTGAAAAACATTACAGTTGACATCAATCGTTCCGTTTCCTTTGTTTGGGACTCAGAAACCGTCGTGAAAATTATGTTGGAAGAACAACCCGACAAAAGCACTGTCGTAAAAGTAATCGAAGACGGAAAAACCTACAGCGAAGACAACCTGAAATGGGCTATCGGCAACACCGAAGGCTGGGCTAATTTTCTTGCCTGTATGAAAGCCTATCTGGAATATGGAATACAACTTCGCAAAGGAGCGTTTGATTTTATGCGAGAAAACTGAAATAATCTAAATCGAGATTCTATAAATATTTCTCGTCAAAGGTTTTTTTATGGGCAAATTTGAAATATTTTTAAAGAAAATACTGCAAAAAAAAACAAAAGAAATTCGCTATATTTGAATTGATAAATTAGTTTTTTAATAGGTATAATTTAATTAAAATAAAGCCTTAATTGAATGAAATCAAACATAATATTACTTTTTTTATTGTTTTCAAACCTATGTATTTATTCTCAAAAAAAACCAATTGAGAACATTAGTAACAGTAAAGAGTTTCTACCTATAGATTTTAATGGTTGCATAAAAAGTATGGCAATAAAAAGTTATTCTTATAATAAAAAGAAAGAAACTACTGATACTACTGCTTCATACTATAAAATATTCTTCGCAAAAAATGGAAATATTACAAAACACATCTATTTTGACAAATCACTTACTAATGAAAAGAGGATAATCGAATATGATGAATTAGAAAGAATTAAAACTATCAAAATCAATGATGATGGAAAAATTTGGCTCGCTTCAGAGCAATTTTTCAATAATTTCTCCAATTACCCAGATTCCACAAATATTTATCATTACGGAAACAAGTATAAAGGAAAATACATTAACCTGTTCAATAAAAAAAATCTCATCAAACAAGAATTTTACACTCAAGATACCCTAAGGCATTACAATATCTACATTTATGACGCAAAAAACAGGTTAATAAAAGATATTTTTTATAACACAAAAAACGGCTTTGGCATAACCATTGGAAAAAGTATAACGGGAAATCAGGATGAAAAAACATTATGGCCAAACGATTCCACAATTTATGAATACAAAAAAACAAAAGATACTTTAATCACTATAAAACTTAAACGAAAAGGTTGGAAAGAAATCAAAAAGGAGTTAAAATCCAATGATTTTTCATTAGTGATATTAGAAAAATATAATCGTGATTTTTTAGAAAACTCTAGATATACTTATAAATCAAAAGATTCGATTTTTGATTGCACGTATTATTACAAAGAAAAAAAAGAGATTCGCAGTTTTTACAAAACAATTACAAGCCTAAAAAGTATTGTTTCCAATTGGAAATCGGATAGTTTTTTTGATAATGAAGAAAAAAACGAAACAGTTTATATTGAGACTGAATATGATGCCTACAACAATTGGATAAAGAAAAAAAAATCTAAAGACAATATCACTATATCTCTAGTCACAAGAGAAATCGAATATTATCACCATTAAAAGACTAGTGAGTTATCACACCCGAAATGCTGCAAATATCTCGCTTGCTTGTACAAAAATTATTTTCTGATACTTGACCTACTTAAATCAAAAAACAAAAACAAGCGTTTGCAAAGTAATCAACAACGACAAAGTCAATTATTAAATGATTTTTTTTTAATTTTAGCATAACTCTAAACAAACAGTAGGATCAAAAACCAAAAAACATGATGAAACTGATAGCCAAAGCAACAATACAAATTCAGAAACCGATGCCTATAGTTTTATTACATAGGAAGGTTTAGTGTGAATTGGATGGTGAATTTTGAGAAAATCCAAGGGTAATGAAAATTATTTCATAACTCTTATCGACAAAATCAAAACATTAAATATTTACAATTTTGCAGTGTTGGAAGCATTAAAAACAAACATATATGAGAAACTCAAAAGAATCAATACGACTTTTTGAAAATCCTATTTTGGAAAGTCTTACAAAAACCAATGCTTTATTTGTAATCACCACTTTAGCACTTATATCGCTAAGCATACTCATCTTTGGTATAATTAAAATAAAGCTATCAATACTTGGCTATATAGTGTTATTTCTTTCGGGAACCTTTGTTTATACACTTGCCGAGTATTTAATACACCGGTTTATTTATCATTTGGAAGAATATAAAAACCCTAAGAAATGGATATTCAAGATTCATGGAATGCATCATACTACTCCCCGGGACAAACAACGATTGGTTTTGCCTCTTCCTGTATCTATACCACTCGCTGGCTTATTTATGTTTATTTTCTGGATTATTATTGACAATTATGTTTTTTTATTTTTTCCGGGTTTTTTAATGGGGTACTCGTACTATCTTTCCTTACATTATTTTATACATACAACCAAACCCCCAAAAAACTTTTTTCGTTATCTATGGAAACACCATCTTCTACACCATTATAAAAATGAAACGGTAGCTTTTGGTCTTACATTTCCTCTTTGGGACATTATTTTTGGAACGATGCCGAAAGATAAAAAACCTGAATAACCCCAAAACGTTTTAAAATGACTAAACATAACGGAATGGCAATTGCAATTGCCTGGCCTGAATTTACCGGTAAACAGCCCGGTTCTTGGTATGATACGCCAATGCGCTGGTTGGGTCATAACAAAAACTTTCAATATAAAGTAGGTCATGCGTCATTAATATTAGTAGATGTTGTCTCAGGCAATTGTTCTTATTTTGATTGCGGAAGATACCATGCTCCGTATCAGCATGGACGGATTCGGGATATTTCTACGGATGCAAATCTTGAAATTCACACAAAGGCCAACTTCTCCAATAATAAAATAACAAATATTAGAGAACTATTGAGTGAAGTACAGAACAACAAAACCACTTTTGGTATAGGATTGTTATACGCCTCCTATTGTCCTGTAAATATTGAGTCGGCTCAGTCAAAGATTAAAGAACTGCAAAGTAAAGATGTGATTCCTTTTGGTCCATTTGTAATTAACGGTATCAATTGTTGTCGGTTTGTGAGAAACGGAATTCTGGCAGGGACACCTGCTCTAAAATACAGTTTTAAACTGCGCTATTTATGGCGTCTCAAGCCCATGCCGATAACCAACGTCAACTTTCTTTCGGATAAAATTATCATCCCGAAAAATATTGCTACTGTTAATCCAGAAAAACAAGATTATCACTCTCATACACCCTACACTAAAGAAAACGTAAAAGGTACGCTACCGGCTCCAGCAAGACCCGAAAATATTCCACATGATAGTCAATGGTTGGGAGGTGAAGTCGTTGGAGGGTGGTTTTGGTTGAAACCAAATGATGAAGACTATACCATAACACGATTTTCTTCAGAAGGCGTTTCCGAATGTACCGGAAAATTCAAATTAGCCAGAAAAAGTTCTTTCAATGCAAAAATGCCCTATTTCTTTTCCCACCTTTCGCATTGCAGCAAAGTAACTATTCTTCAAGACAATAAATTATTTGAATTTTTAAGAGATGAATAATTTGAAGTCAAAAAATAAGAGTCACAATCTTAGTGTTTTTTCAGTATTGATTACAAATCCACGTTTGCGAATCACTGCTGATACTAAAACAATCTCTTTTTTTTCCTAAATTAGTTGAATTAAATAACCGCTATGAAAAAACTAACCAAAGAAGATATCAGTCAGGAAGTATTTGACTTATACGATGACTACGCGCATAATAAAATTGAAAGAAGACAATTTGTTGAAAAATTACCTACTCCGCAAAGTGTTTCTAAAAATTGCTCTCCGATATGTTTACAGGAAGCACTACACAAATGTCTCTAACTTTGCACCCACAACAATAAGCCACTAACACAAAACACATCCTACAAAAAAAAGCCTCGTTTTGGGGCTTTTTAAAAATATCTAAACTCAAGCTTATTTACTCAAATACATTTTTCTCCTGGAGTACAATTCGTAGAATTGGTCGTCTTTCAAATCTTCGATAAACAAGATGCTTTCTCCTGTAGATTTCATTTCTGGTCCTAATGCCTTGTTTACATTTTGGAACTTGCTGAAAGAGAATACCGGTTGTTTGATGGCATATCCTTTTAATTGTGGATTGAAATCGAAATCGGTTACTTTGTTTTCACCCAACATTACTTTGGTAGCGTAGTTTACATAAGGCTCACCGTAAGCTTTGGCAATAAACGGAACTGTACGGGATGCTCTAGGATTGGCTTCAATGATGTACACGATATCGTCTTTAATTGCAAATTGAATATTGATTAAACCAACTGTTTTCAAAGCTTTAGCAATTTTCACCGTATGATCTTTGATTTGTTGCATTACAAATTCCCCTAAGTTGAACGGTGGCAAAGTAGCATTACTATCTCCCGAGTGAACTCCACAAGGTTCTATATGCTCCATAATACCTATGATATATACATTACCATCCGCATCACAAATAGCATCGGCTTCGGCTTCAATTGCTCCGGCCAAATAATGGTCTAACAGTAATTTATTGCCCGGAATCGATTTCAATAAGTTGATAACGTGTTCTTCTAATTCTTTTTTGTTGATGACGATTTTCATTCCCTGACCACCCAATACATAAGAAGGACGTATCAATAAAGGAAAATCTAAAGTATCCGCTAAGGCAGAAGCTTCGTCAGCTGTTTCGGCAATTCCGAATTTAGGGAACGGGATATGTAATTCGGTTAATAAGTCAGAGAAACGTCCTCTGTCCTCAGCTAAATCCAAGGCATCAAAACTGGTTCCGATAATTTTCACACCGTATTTCGATAATTTCTCAGCCAATTTCAAGGCTGTTTGTCCGCCCAACTGAACAATAACCCCTTCTGGTTTTTCGTGTTGGATAATATCATAGATATGCTCCCAGAAAACCGGTTCGAAGTATAATTTATCCGCCGTATCAAAATCGGTAGAAACCGTTTCCGGATTACAGTTGATCATGATGGTTTCATAACCACATTCTTTGGCAGCAAGTACGCCGTGAACACAAGAATAATCAAACTCGATTCCTTGTCCGATTCTATTTGGCCCTGAACCTAAAACGATAATTTTCTTTTTGTCAGTTACAATACTTTCGTTGTGTACGTAACGCTCACCATTTGCTTTTTCAATTTCCGCTTCGAAAGTTGAATAATAATAAGGGGTTTGCGCTTTAAACTCTGCGGCACATGTATCTACTAATTTAAACACACGGTTGATGTTCATATCCGAACGCAAGTTGTGTACTTCACTTTCTTTACAAGCCATCATGTGCGCGATTTGTCTGTCGGCAAAACCTTTCTGTTTGGCCTCCAACAACAATTCTTTAGGTAAATTTGCTACAGTATAATTAGAAATTTCTTTTTCTAAAGTATATAATTGCTCGTATTGTTTCAAGAACCACATATCGATCTTCGTGATTTCATGAATACGACTCAATGGAATTCCCATCGCAATGGCGTCATAAATCACGAAAACACGATCCCAACTGGCGAAAGTCAGTTTCTCAATAATTTGTTCGTAGTTGGTATATCCTTTTCCGTCAGCACCCAAACCGTTACGTTTGATCTCTAAAGATTGAGTCGCTTTATGTAAGGCTTCCTGGAACGATCGCCCGATTCCCATTACTTCCCCAACGGATTTCATTTGAAGACCTAAAGTTCTGTCGGCACCTTCAAATTTATCAAAGTTCCAACGCGGTATTTTTACAATCACGTAATCCAAAGTCGGTTCGAATAAAGCCGAAGTCGATTTGGTGATTTGATTTTGTAATTCATCAAGATTATATCCTAAAGCCAGTTTCGAAGCGATTTTTGCAATTGGATATCCTGTAGCTTTAGAAGCCAAAGCAGAAGAACGGGACACACGAGGATTAATTTCAATCGCTACTATATCTTCTTTTTCGTCTGGTGAAACCGCAAATTGTACGTTACAACCTCCGGCAAAGTTTCCGATACTACGCATCATCAAGATGGCCATGTCACGTAACTTTTGGAAAGTCGTATCAGATAAAGTCATCGCCGGTGCTACCGTGATAGAATCCCCGGTATGAATCCCCATTGGATCCATATTTTCGATAGAACAGATAATTACCACATTATCATTCTTATCTCTCAACAACTCTAATTCGTATTCTTTCCAACCCAATAATGCTTTATCAATCAACACTTCATGAATTGGAGACATTTCCAATCCGTAGGTTAGTTTTTCATCAAATTCTTCTTTACTGTGTACAAAAGCAGCTCCTGTTCCTCCCAATGTAAATGAAGGACGGATTACTAATGGGAAACCAAATTCCTGGGCAATTTCTTTTCCTTCCAGAAAAGAAGTAGCTGTTTTAGCCGGTGCCGTAGGTACATTTATTTTTTGAAGCAATTGTTTGAATTGCTCTCTGTCTTCGGTAATATTAATGGCATTTACATCAACACCGATTAATCGTACTCCGAAATCCTGCCAAATTCCTTTTTCATCTGCTTCCAAACACAAGTTCAATGCTGTTTGTCCTCCCATAGTAGGCAGAACCGCATCAATTTGTGGATGTGCTTTAAGGATTTCAATAATAGACTTTGTCGTAAGCGGTTTCAAGTAAACATGATCGGCCATAGAAGGGTCGGTCATGATCGTTGCCGGATTCGAATTGATTAAGATTACTTCAATCCCTTCCTCACGGATAGAGCGTGCTGATTGTGATCCTGCATAATCAAATTCGCAAGCTTGACCAATAACTATAGGCCCTGAACCTATTATTAAAACTGATTTTATGGATGTGTCTTTTGGCATTGTATGTAGTATTGTGTAGTTATTTTATTTCAAAGTTTAAAGTTTTCCACTTTTAAACCCTTAACCGTTAAAGGCTTACCCCCCTTATTAACGACAAGATATAAAAAAAGGCGATACTAAAAAAAGTAACGCCTTATTGATGTTTATAAAAACATTATTTTTTGTGTCTTGGTTCGCAAGAAACAGTCAATTTATGTCTTCCTTTAGCTCTTCTACGTGCAAGAACTTTTCTTCCATTCGCAGAAGCCATTCTGTCCATAAATCCGTGCTTATTTCTTCTTTTTCTTTTCGATGGTTGAAATGTTCTTTTGCTCATTGCTTTGTATCTTTAAAATCTTATTTATATATCTAACTTTGTTCGAATAAACCGTTATTCTAAAACCGAGTGCAAATATACAAAGACTTTTTTTTCTAGCAAGTAGTTTTATAAAAATATTTTTAATTCATTTTACTATCTTTGCCCACACAAAATTAACCCATACTATGTTTAACAAAAATATCAAACTTATTATCGCCGGCCTTCTAGTAATTACTGCAGTTTGGCAATTTACCGAAAGTAATATTGGAAACGGCATTTTCCTGATTTTATTGACGGCTTTTCCTATTTTTCTATATTATAAAAACGAATTTATTTTGTTAGCTTTCCTAAAACTCAGAAAACAAGACATGGAAGGTGCCAAAAAATGGTTAGACTTTATTAAAAATCCGGAATCCGCTTTAGTAAAAAAACAACAAGGGTACTTTAATTACCTGCACGGAATCATGGTTTCTCAAACCAATATCAACCAGGCAGAGAAATTTTTCAAAAAAGCGATTGAACTCGGATTGTCTATGGACATGGATTTGGCTGTAGCCAAATTAAATTTAGCTGGAGTAGCGATGAGCCGAAGAAGAAAACTGGAGGCTACCGCTCTTTTGAACGAAGCCAAAAAGCTGGACAAACAAGGTATGCTAAAAGACCAGATTGTGATGATGAAAGAGCAAATGAAAAAAATATAATTAAAAAAGAGGCAAATCAATTGATTTGCCTCTTTTTTTTACTCCAAAATAATTTTGGGCAGATTTTCATTCATCCATTTTGACTTACTCAAAATCATAATATGAGTCCCTCCTTTGACTACAATACAATGAACTATGTTTTGTATCGGAAAAACTTCGTCTGCATCACCATGAATGTGAATCACATTATTATCCGCTTCAGTCCTGCCCCATAAAACCACCTTTTCTATTGCCCATTCTAAATAATGAATATCCCGCACCGACAAATATTTTCGATATAAGTCTATTTTTTTTTTCGCCTTTTCCCCAAAAGTAAATTGGATCAAATTTTCGAGATGCAACAACAGACGCATCGGAATCAACTTGTACGCCAAAGTTGTTTTGGCGATTTTAATCCTTCTGGGGAATTCTTTGTTGCTCTTCACACTCGAGATGATAATTACTTTTCGAACGGCTACATATTTCGCCATTTCCTGCACTAAAATCCCACCAAACGAAACCCCTATCAAAACAGGATTCGGATGTTTGATTTTTTCCGCAATCCGCTTCACATAATCCGCCAAAGATTCATTACCCAAAGGAATTTCCCATTCCAGCAAAATGGTTTCAAAATCCGTTTCCGGCAAGACAATACGCTCAAATATAGCGGTACTTGCAGCCAATCCAGGCATAAAATAAACAGGGATTTTACTCATTTTTTTTTAAAATTTCTGCAACAACAAACTAACCCGGCAGCATATTGATTCTGGTATAAAAATAGTCCATTTATTCCAAAACCTTCAAAACACAACCCGATATTATTTTTTTATCCCAAACCACGCCTCTTCAAATTTTAAAATCAGAAAAAAGCATCCCTAACAAAAATATACCCTTCCAAGATACACAACAAATTCATTTGATATTGAAAATCAAAACATTACCTTTGCATTCATTATTTCTTTCCTTAAAAAACACAAATCAAAAAAAAGCAACATGGAATCATCTCTCATCATGGAAATCAAAGACAATACTTTTGCACGACAATTTGAAACCACCGTAGAAGAAGGGTTGCTTTCAGTTGAATACTCTTTTCAAGAGAAAAAGATTTTCTTAACCAAAATCAACACTCCCGATCAATTTGAAAACGAAGAATTAATTACTCAATTCCTATCGGAAATTATGACCATTGCCATCGAAAAGAAATTCAAAGTAGTCCCAATACTTCCTAAAATCGTGACTTTTTTCAAAAAAAATCCAGTGTACAAAGAATTACTTCCTCCAGGAATCCGATTATAGGTTTCCCTAAAAACAAAAAACACCTGAAAAATCAGGTGCTTTTAAGTATTTTATAATTTAAAAATAGAATTACTTTTCAATTTCCCGCATGCTTTCCATTTTCTTGTGCGCCAGGAATCCAGAAATATCTTCAAAATGCTCCACGACACGTTTGTTACCAAACTCAAAAACCTTAGTCGCCAAACCGTCTAAGAAATCACGGTCATGAGAAACCAGAATTAAAGTTCCGTCAAAATCACGAAGCGCATCTTTAATAATATCTTTGGTTTTCATATCCAAGTGATTCGAAGGCTCATCCAGAATCAATAAATTCACAGGCTCCAACAATAATTTAATCATCGCCAAACGGGTTTTCTCTCCTCCTGACAACACTTTAACCTTCTTGGTAATATCATCACCCTGAAACATGAATGCTCCCAAAATATTTTTGATTTGAGTACGAATGTCTCCAACAGCAATTGCATCAATCGTTTCAAAAATAGTAGCATTTTCATCCAATAAAGAAGCCTGGTTTTGAGCAAAATAACCAATTTGCGCATTATGACCTATTTCGACACTTCCTCCATCAATTCCTATTTCTTTCATAATAGCTTTGATCATCGTCGATTTACCTTCCCCATTTTTCCCTACGAAAGCTACTTTTTGACCACGTTCAATCACTACATTGGCATCTTTGAAAACCACATGATCCCCATAAGCCTTAGACAAATCTTTCACCACTACCGGATACTGACCGGAACGAGCTGCAGGCGGAAACTTCAATTTTAAAGCCGAGGTATCCACCTCATCCACCTGAACAATTTCCAACTTTTCCAACATTCTAACCCGTGACTGAACCGCATCGGTCTTAGAAAAAGTCCCTCTAAAACGCTCAATAAAAGCGCGGTTATCTGCAATCATTTTTTGTTGCTCATCGTAGGCTTTTTGTTGATGGATACGACGATCTTTTCTCAATTCTAAATAATGAGAATATTTTGCTTTATAATCGTAAATCCTTCCCATCGTCACTTCAATAGTACGATTGGTAATATTATCCACAAAAGCCCTGTCGTGCGAAATCACCACCACCGCCTTAGCCGAATTGATCAAGAAATCCTCCAACCATTGAATACTCTCAATATCCATATGATTCGTTGGCTCATCAAGCAAAATCAAATCAGGTTTACGCAATAAGATTTTAGCCAATTCGATTCGCATTCTCCATCCTCCGGAAAATTCCGAAGTTTGACGAGTAAAATCTTCACTTACAAACCCCAACCCTTTCAATATTTTCTCTACTTCCGCTTCGTAATTAACTTCTTCGATAGCATAAAATTTTTCACTTAAATCCGAAACACGTTCGATTAACTTCATATACTCATCACTTTCGTAATCCGTACGAATAGTCAATTGCTCATTGATTTCGTCAATTTCCGCTTTCATTGCAAAAACTTCAGAAAAAGCCTTTGAAGCTTCTTCCATTACGGTTGCCCCATCGACAGTCAACAAATGCTGTGGCAAATAAGCCACTACAGCCTCTTTGGGTGCCGATATATTTCCGGTAGACGGCTTACTTTGTCCGGCAATTATTTTAAGAAGCGTCGATTTTCCTGCTCCATTCTTCCCCATTAGGGCAATCTTATCATTTTCATTTATCGCAAAAGACACCTCACTAAAAAGCGTAGTCCCTCCAAATTGCACCGAAATATCGTTAACTGTAATCATTTTGTTGTTAAATTGTTTATCTGGTTAATCATTTATATGACCAACCCTTTTTTTTGAAAGTGCAAAGATAGATTAATAAAAGAATTGAGCAATTGTTAAATTTTAAAAGGTTTTTTTCAATGAGTAAAACCGTAAAAGCAAAATATTCATTACCAATATATTTGCCCCACAACAAAAAACTACATATTTAAGAATTCGAGAAACAATAAAAATCAATTAAAATGAAAAAATTTCATCTCGATACAATTACGGAAGTTAGCGACAAATACTTAATTATAGTAATTAAAGAATGGCAGCAATACGATATTAATTCAGTATTAATAGCTTATTCAGAATTAAAAAGAAGAAACATAACTATTTCAGATGAAATTTTTAAAGAACTGATCAAATTCTTTAAACTACATAATATTTAAAACACTACGTAGCCCTCAGTATATTGATGTGAAACAAAAAAATTAGTTTATCAAAAAATATTTAGATATTTACAATCAATAAAAAGCAATAGAAAAAAGAAAAACAGCAGCAAACCTAAGCTCACTACTGTCTAAAAATTATAATTTTATTTTTTATCAATCCTATATCTCTTTTCAGAACCAGACAAACAACTACTCTTTTCGCCATTTTTTAGTTTCCTCAAAAACGTGCTCTAAAATAGCAGCTTCTTTTTCGTCAAAATCCATATTTCTGCGTTCCATCACCAATTTTGCGGTTTGAAATGCTTTTTTCGTTACATAAGTCGTAAATCCGGCAGCACCTCCCCAAGAAAAACTTGGAACAAAGTTACGGGGAAATCCAGAACCAAAAATATTGGCACTCACTCCCACCACGGTTCCGGTATTGAACATCGTATTGATTCCACATTTACTATGATCTCCCATAATCAATCCGCAAAACTGAAGTCCTGTTTTGGCAAAACCCTCAGTTTCATAGCTCCACAACTTCACTTCTTCGTAGTTGTTCTTCAGATTCGAGTTATTACTGTCGGCACCAATATTACACCATTCCCCCAAAACTGAATTTCCTAAAAATCCGTCATGCCCCTTATTAGAATAAGCAAACAACACCGAATTATTTACTTCGCCACCAATTTTAGAATAAGCACCTACGGTTGTCGGACCATAAACTTTAGAAGCCAACTTCACTACTGCTCCTTCACACAAGGCAAAAGGCCCACGAATAACCGAACCTTCCATTATTTCAGCATTCTTTCCTATATATATGGGACCGGTTGATGCGTTAAGAGTAACAAACTCTAATTTCGCCCCTTCCTCTATAAATATATTTTCGGGCGCGATTACATTGACACTTTTAGGAATGGGCTGTGACTTTCTGTCTTCAGTCAGGAAAGCAAAATCTTCACGGATAGCCAGACCATTCTTCGAAAAAATATCCCAGGTATGTTCAACCGTTAAGCAATCTTCATTCAATTCAATGATTTCATAGGTATCAAAATTGACTTCCTCCTGACTTTCCTGAGTATAAAAAGCAACCACTTCCTCTCCTTTGAAAATAGCCTGATTCGGCTCTAAATCCAAAATTAAGACCACTAATATTTCATTAGGCAAAAAAGAAGCATTGATCATGATATTATTTTCCATTTCCACCATCGGAAACTTCTCAGATAAGTATTCTTCGGTAATGGAAGTGGTGGTAGTCCCCAAGTACATTTCCCATTTTTGACGAATAGTCATTATTCCGATAAGAATATCCGCCACAGGACGGGTAAAAGTTAACGGCAACAAGGCATTTCTCGCCGGACCGTCAAAAAGTATATAGTTCATTGTATCAAATTTCAGGATTATAAGAGCCCAAAGTTACAAAGTTTTTATGGGTTATTTTTAACAAGTTTTGCCTTTACAACCTATTTAAAACCATAAAAAAAGCCTCCCAAACGGAAGGCTTTCTTATATTTGAAAAACAAATTAAAATTATTTAATGTGTTTCGCGTATTTCGTTTTGAATTTATCAATACGTCCTGCAGTATCGATAAGTTTGTTTTTACCTGTGTAAAAAGGGTGAGAAGTTCTAGAAATCTCCATTTTTACAACTGGATATTCTACACCTTCGTGTACAATTGTTTCTCTAGTTTCTGCAGTAGATTTAGTGATAAAAACATCATCATTAGACATGTCTTTGAAAGCAACTAATCTGTAATTTTCTGGGTGTACACCTTTTTTCATCTTGTAATTCTTTTTATTGGTTTAATTATAATTTGTCTTGAAGCTTTCCATTTAACCGAAAAGGTATAAACGCATTATAATTTTTTGTTTTTATACATTTATTTTGAGTCTGCAAATTTACATTTTTTTTTCAATAAACAAATCTTTGTTTCACTTTTTTTAAATACAGAGTAAAACCTATTTTTTATCCTTGATTATATTGGGAATTGTTATATTTGTGGATTAATTTTTAAATCAATGTACCTATGATTAATGAAATAATAAAAAGAAACGGAATCACTTTTGGAATAATAACCGGAATTGGCTCTGTATTAATCACCACTCTAATTTACACCATTGATTTAGAATTATTTACCGCATGGTGGGTTAGCTTAATAAGCATCTCTTTTTACCTCATCATCGCTATAGTTTTACTGAACAAAACGAAAAAAGAGCGCAACGACATCCTTTCGTTTAAAGACGCCTTTACCACCTATTTCATCTCTGCATTAATTGGAATTATAATTTCAGTAGCTTTTAATATTGTTTTATTCAATTTTATTGACCCTTCGGCAAAAGATACTATTAAAGAGATAACCATAAAATACATGATCAATGCCATGCAAAAATTCAATGCTCCATCTTCAACAATCAATGAAGCAATAAAAAATTTACAAGCCAACGATCAATTCTCAATAGCAGGATTACTGAAAGGATCACTTTCTTATATCGTTTTCAGTACCATTTTCGGTTTAATTTTGGCCGCATTTTTTAAATCCAAACCATCACAAGCATAATCAAAATAATGAATTTATCCATATTAATACCTCTCCTTAACGAAGAGGAATCACTTAAAGAATTGTATACTTGGATTATCAAAGTGATGCAAGCCAATAATTATTCGTATGAAATTATCTTTTTAGACGATGGCAGCACCGACAATTCCTGGTCAATTATCGAACAGTTTGCTGCTGTAAATCCACATGTAAAAGGAATTCGTTTCATGAAAAACTTTGGTAAATCCCAAGCTTTACACGCCGGTTTTGCCAAAGCCCAAGGCGATGTCATTATCACCATGGATGCCGATTTACAGGACAGTCCGGAAGAAATTCCGGATTTATACAACATGATTACCAGAGAAAATTATGATTTGGTTTCAGGTTGGAAAAAGAAACGTTATGATTCGGTAGTGGCCAAAAACATCCCTTCCAAATTATTCAATTGGGCAGCGAGAAAAACTTCAGGAGTGCAATTAAATGATTTCAATTGCGGACTGAAAGCCTATAAAAATGTAGTGGTAAAAAACGTAGAAGTTTCAGGAGAAATGCACCGTTACATTCCCGTTTTGGCAAAAAATGCCGGTTTTGGAAAAATTGGCGAAAAAGTTGTTCAACATCAGGCCAGAAAATATGGGGAAACTAAATTTGGCATGGAGCGTTTCATTAATGGCTTCCTGGATTTAATCACCATCTGGTTTCTGTCCCGATTCGGAAAAAGACCCATGCACTTATTCGGCGCTATAGGTTCAGTCATGTTTATCATCGGATTTCTTTTAGCGGGCTACATCGGAATATCAAAACTATACCATGTATACAACAATATGCCTTATCATTTAGTAACCTCAAATCCTTGGTTTTATATCGCATTGACCACCATGGTATTGGGAACCCAGCTATTTTTGGCCGGTTTTCTGGGTGAAATTATTTTACGGACAAAAAACAACGAAGAACGTTATAAAATTTCAAGAGAAATTAATTTATAGCCTTTACATAGCTCTTTTGATTGCTTTTTAAATTTCAATTTTAAAGTATTTCAAAAAACACAACAGGATAAAAAAATCATAGTTTAAAGCAGTGAAAATTACTGAAAAAACAGTATTATTGATACATATTATTTTTGAACTACAACAATCTTAAACCACTTTAAAATGAACCTAGCACCAAACATTTTAGACGCAGTAAACGAATGGCTTACTCCAACATTTGATAAAGCAACACAAGAAGCTGTTACAGCACTGATGACTTCTTCTGCCAAAGAACTTGAAGAGAGTTTTTATAAAAATCTTGAATTTGGCACCGGAGGTATGCGAGGTGTAATGGGCGTTGGAAACAACCGCATCAATAAATACACGCTAGGTAAAAGCACCCAAGGACTTTCTGATTATTTACATACCTCTTTTCCAAATCAACCTATAAAAGCCGTCATTGCTTATGATTGCCGTCATAATAGCGATACTTTAGCCAAAACGGTAGCCGATGTTTTTTCAGCCAATGGTATAGAGGTTTATCTTTTTTCAAGCCTTAGACCAACCCCTGAATTATCGTTTGCCCTTAAATATTTAAAATGTCAATGCGGAATTGTACTTACCGCTTCACACAATCCACCGGAATACAACGGATACAAAGTATACTGGGAAGATGGTGGACAAATCGTCCCTCCGCAAGACGGGGAGATTATCAATGTTATCGAAAATTTAAAATACGATCAGATAAAATTTGACGCCAATGAAGATTTAATTCACTACATCGACATCGAAGTAGATCAGGCTTTTGTCAAATCATCTGTGGAAAACGCAAGTTTCAACACTCCAGCTGAAGCGAAAGACAACCTAAACATTGTTTTCACTTCTTTACACGGAACATCTATCACTGTTGTACCGGATACCTTAGCGCAAGCAGGATACAAAAATGTACATATTGTAGAAGAACAAAGAATTCCAAATGGCGATTTCCCAACAGTAAAATCTCCTAATCCGGAAGAACCGGAAGCTTTAACCATGGCATTGGCACTAGCCGATAAAACAAATGCTGATATCGTTATTGGTACCGATCCTGACTGTGACCGTTTGGGTGTGGCCGTTAGAAATAACGAAGGCCAGATGACTTTATTAAACGGAAATCAATCCATGATTTTGATGACTGCCTTTTTATTGGAACAATGGAAAAAAGCAGGCAAACTCAACGGAAAACAATTTATAGGCTCTACCATAGTTTCCACTCCGATGATTATGGAATTGGCTACAGCTTACGACGTACAATACAAAAGCGGTCTGACCGGATTTAAATGGATCGCCAAAATGATTAAAGACTTTCCTGAACTGCAATTCATCGGTGGTGGTGAAGAAAGTTTCGGATACATGGTAGGTGATGCCGTACGCGATAAAGACGCTGTTGCCGCTACCTTACTAATTTGTGAAGTAGCCGCCCAGGCCAAAGCTAAAGGAAGTTCTGTATACAAAGAATTATTACAACATTATGTAGATTTTGGATTCTATAAAGAGCATTTGATTTCCCTTACCAAAAAAGGAATGGATGGTTTAGCTGAAATCAACCAAATGATGGTCAATTTAAGACAAAATCCACTGAAAGAAATCAACGGACAACGTGTGGTTATGGTAGAAGATTATCAATCTTCAGTTGCTAAAAACCTATTGACCAACGAAGAAGAAATCATGGTGATGCCAAAAGCAGACGTATTGATTTATTACACGGAAGACGGTTCTAAAATTTGTGCCAGACCAAGCGGAACAGAACCTAAAATAAAATTCTACATCAGTGTTAATACCGAACTCGATGCTGTTGCCAATTTTAAAGAAGTGGAAAGCGCTTTGAATGAAAAAATAAAGAATATCATTATTGCAATGCAATTGAACTAATACTAATGGACAAAAACTTAATAAAACTAATTCCCTATACAAAACCTTATAAATCCCATATTATTTGGAATATCATATATAATATTTTGTATGCGCTATTCAGCACCATTTCTATGTTGACACTTTTTCCGGTGCTTGAAGTGCTTTTTGGAAAAAACAAAGCAGTAGAAAAAGAACCAATATACACGGGAATAGGAAATATCAAACAGTTTGCCTCCGATTTTTTATATTATAAAATTTCAGAATTAACCAGAGAAAATAGCATCCAAATCGCACTGTTGTTTGTAGTTTTATTAGTAATTATAACCTTTTTGTTCAAAAATTTATTTAACTATCTCGCGTCCTATCATATTATGCACCTTAAAAATGGAGTGTTGAGGGATTTAAGAAAATCCATGTATGATAAGATCGTAGAACTACCTATTTCTTACTATTCCGAAAAAAGAAAAGGGGATATTATGGCCCGAATGCTTGGGGATGTTAATGAAGTTCAAAACTCTTTTTTTTCTATTTTAGAGTTAGTGGTAAAAGAACCATTAACAATTGTTTTTGCGCTGGCAACAATGTTTTTTATAAGTGTTAAACTCACTTTATTTGTTTTGATTTTCATGCCAATTTCCGGATTAATCATTTCAAAAGTAGCCAAGAACCTTAGAGCCAAATCATTGCAAGCACAAAAAGAAAGTGGATTTCTTATTTCTATTGTTGATGAAAGTCTGGGTGGACTTAAAGTGATAAAAAGTTACAATGCCGAAACAAATTTCAAAGGCAAATTTAATAACTCCGTAACCCGTTTGTTAAATTTATCGAACAGCATAGGAAGTAAAAATAATTTAGCTACCCCTTTGAGTGAATTTTTAGGAATTACAACAATTGCAATCTTACTTTTTTATGGCGGAAATTTAGTCTTAGTCGAAAAAACCCTGGATGGTTCAGCCTTCATTGTTTATCTTACCTTAGCTTTCAACATCCTTACCCCTGCCAAAGCCATTTCAAAAGCAACCTATTCCGTAAAAAATGGACTAGCTGCTGCAGAACGTGTATTTGAAGTTTTAGAAGTTGAAAATGAAATTACCTCTAAGAAAAATGCGGTTGAAAAAACCTCATTCAATTCTGAAATTTCCATCAGAAACATCAACTTCAAATACGAAGAGGAAAATGTATTAAATGATTTTTCACTTGAAGTAAAAAAAGGGCAAACTGTTGCTTTAGTAGGACAATCCGGAAGCGGAAAAAGTACCATTGCCAATTTACTTACCCGTTTTTATGATGTAAACGAAGGAACAATAAACATTGACGGAATCAACATCAAAGACATGAACTTACAATCCCTGCGCAGCCTAATGGGATTGGTAACCCAAGACAGTATTTTATTTAATGACTCCATAAAATCAAATATTTCATTAGGAAAAGAAGACGCCACCGATAACGAAATTATCGAAGCCTTAAAAATTGCCAATGCCTACGAATTTGTTAAAGATTTACCCCAAGGGATACACACCAACATTGGCGATAGTGGAAACAAACTTTCCGGCGGACAAAAACAACGACTCTCTATTGCCCGTGCCGTTTTAAAAAATCCACCGATTATGATTCTGGACGAAGCCACATCGGCCTTGGACACCGAAAGCGAGAAATTTGTACAAGTAGCTTTAGAAAACATGATGCAAAACAGAACTTCCATTGTTATTGCGCACCGCCTTTCCACTATTCAAAAGGCAGACACCATTGTAGTCATGCAAAAAGGAAAAATTGTAGAAAAAGGTACTCATGAGGAATTAATAGCACTAAATGGTACTTATAACAAATTAGTAACGATGCAGTCATTTGAATAATGAAGGAAGAGTTGTATCTTTAGATTTTAAGATTCATCATAAAATTAAATCTAAAAATGTACCTCAACAACCCAAACATTAAACTACCGGAAGATCAAAATACCATTGTTTGGAAATACCTGGATTTGTCTAAATTTTTAGATTTATTATTGTCTAAAAAATTGTTCATGTCCCGTTCGGATAAATTTGAAGACCAATACGAAGGTACGTTTAGCGAACCTACCTTCGAGGAAATCAAAAAACTTTCGATTGACAATCCTGATTTCTTGCATTATTACAAAACACATCGGGAGAAAGTAGCTATTAGCAGTTGGCATATCAACGAATACGAATCCTTTGCCATGTGGCAAATATTTACCCAAAACAGTGAAGGTTTAGCGATTCAATCAACCATAGGACGCCTTCAAAGGTCCTTAAATCCGGAAATACATTTTAATCAGTATATTGGCGAAGTAAATTATATTGATTACAAAAAAGAGTACATCCCGTTTGACGATATGTTTTTCCCTTTTTTATTCAAACGGAAAAGTTTTCAATATGAACGGGAAGTCCGAATCATTTCCGACACCTCTGAATCATCAATCAGACTTAATGATGGATTAAAAATTAATGTAGATATAAACGAGCTGATTGAGACTATTTACATTCACCCAAAATCTGAAAACTGGTACAAAAAACTGGTCATTGAATTAGTCGAACAATTGGGATTTGATTTTAAAATTGAAAAATCAGATTTAGAGAGCGATATCCTGATTTAAAATAACCGGTCCTAAATCGGTTTATACTTTATGACTTTCCATTCTTCTTGGGATAAATCGATATAATTATAATGCAATACATCATTTTTATCAAATTGTCCATTTTTATTGGTATCTTCTACAGTCCTAAAATACAATCGGTTTGTTGACTCTATTAAACTCCAATCAATCAATTCCTGATAATCAGCCGAAATTTTGGTGAAACGCTTGCCACTAATTTCACTTAAATACAAACATTTAATATCACTGGTATCTAATTTTCCGTCTTTGTTGGTATCATCATCAACCATGGTATACACCAAGATTTGCTTATTAACCCTATCAGCAACCGATTTAAGATAAGTCGCGGTCTGTATCATAACTTGTTTATCGGTTAAAGGTATGATCGAATCTGAATTTGATTTTTGAAATTTCAAATTCTGCAAATATCCTGTTATTTCATTATCCCCATAATTAGAAATCGTAAAACTCAAATCAATCACACTCGAAGAACCATATCTGGCTTTTGTTCCTCTTTCATAAACTTGTAAATCCCCAACCGGATGTATCAAATAATCCGTCCCCTCCATTTGTATGGGTAAATCAGAAATCGCAACTTGATCCGAGTCAACTTTAGCTATTCGTTTCGTTTTATTAGCTGCATCATAAATTACTTTTGGTTTTTTTGTATCTTCTTTACAACTGGCCAAAAGCAAAATTGAAACCCCTAAAAACACTAAAGGAAACTTTTTCATATATGTAAAATTTATATGTTAGTGGTCATATATGGCATCGCCTTTTTATTTATTGGTGTTTGCTTGCGCAAACTTGTTGTTAATGGCGATTTCATAATGATATAATATTAAATAATAAATTCAAATGTAATCAATTTTAAAAATGGTTCTAATTTTTACAACCAATTTATCTAAAAAAGTAAATACAAAACACACACAAACTTTTTCAAATTTTATAACCTGGCATTCAACTTAACGTTAAAAACTCTTGTAGTCATATAGTTAGGAATCCCATATTCGTTTTTAGAATACACATCCCGGACCCATGTATTGGTAATGGCATTTTGATTATTAAAAAGATTAAAAATTTCTAAACCAATAGCTAATTCTTTTAGATTCCCTATCCATCCATTAGACGGTTTCCCGGAATTATTTTCAATCAAAACCTTAGAAAACCCAATGTCTGCCCGACGATAATCCTTCAAGCGGTTTTGATACAAATACGGATTTGCATAAGCGGGCGAACCTCCCGGCAATCCAGTATTATAAACCAAATTCAAATAAAGTTTTACACTTGGTATATTAGGCATATAATCTTGGAATAGGATCCCAAATTTCAACCGTTGGTCGGTTGGTCTTGCGATATACCCTTTGTTATTACTATTTTCTTCGGTTTTAAGATACCCAAAACTAAACCAGGACTCTGTTCCCGGAACAAATTCCCCATTCAGCCTGAAATCTATTCCTTGAGCATACCCTTTAGCCTCATTTGAAGCTGCATAACGAATCCTTACATTATCAATAGTATAGGTATTCACATCTGTCAAAGATTTATAATACAATTCGGAAACCAATTTAAAAGGTCGATTTTGTAATTTAAAATTATAATCATTACTTAAAACAAAATGAATCGATTGCTGTGCTTTTACATTGGGTAAAACCATTCCATCAGCAGCTCTGAGTTCCCTGTAAAAAGGTGGTTGATGGTACAATCCTCCGGAGATTCTAAAAACCATATCGGTTTGCCAATCCGGTTTCAAAGCAAATTGCATTCGAGGGCTAATGGTAAATTGTGTCTCTCCTTTTACATTCGCTCCAGAAACATTCCAACGGTGCATTCTGACTCCTGCATTATACCACACTTCATTGCTGCCCCAAAATCCTTTAGCGCTCCATTGACCATAGCCGGAAAATCTATTGATCGTATTAAAATTAATGGCATTTACATTTTGATACGGCACTAATGGACCCGTAAAAGAAGAATACGGCTGGTCTTTTTGGGGCAAATCAATAATTGGTGGATTTATGGAAAAACCGGCAGAATCTATCACTTCCCATTCTGAAATTCGGTCTCGGATAGATTCTCGGGTATATTTTGCCCCCCACTCTAATTGGCTTTTTTTCCAATCATGGAATCCTTTTATTTCAGCATTAACAATCAAGGCATCTAAATCATTTCGGGCATGATGCAACTGCGAACCTATTCCCTTAGTAAAAACAACATTGTTATAAGTATCCGAACCGATAGTGGTATCTACATCCCCCAAACGATATTGTGCTATAATATCAAAATATTCTTGCTCCAACGTATGAAAAACGGAACCGATATACTTTAAAACAAAACTACCCGATACTTTTAAAGTAGTTTTAATCGCACCGAAATAAGTATCATATCTATCTTTTTCCTGTCCTTCATAATACACCGTAAGTGCCATCGGCTGGTCTATGGTTCCAAAATTTGTTCGACGTGCCAAAGGCTGATATTGGTAGTTGTTTTGAGAAATATTTCCCAGAAAACTCCATTGCCATTTTTCTGATGCCTGAAAATTGATATGGGTTTGCATATCGACAAATGTAGGAGTATAATTGGTTTCCGTTTCCTGACTTTTTACCAAAAGACTGTTATTCCTGTAACGAACACCCGTAATTGCTGACCATTTTTTGTTTTTAGAAACCGCATCTACAGACAGGCTTCCTCCCAAAAAACTCGCTTCGAGTGCCGCCCCAAATTGTACCGGTTTTCTATAAGTTATATCCAAAACAGATGATAATTTATCCCCGTATTTGGCTTGAAATCCACCGGCTGAAAAATCCACATTTTGAACCAAATCTGTATTAACAAAACTCAATCCTTCCTGCTGACCGGAACGAATTAAGAAAGGCCTGTAAATTTCAATTTCATTGACATAAACGAGATTCTCGTCATAATTCCCACCGCGAACAGAATATTGCGTACTCAATTCATTATTTGAATTGACACCCGGCATGGTTTTTAAAACATTCTCTATTCCGGCATTAGCGCCCGGAATTTTACGAATAACATTTGGTTCAATCCTGGTAAATCCTTGTGCCTGTTTTTTATTATTTGAAGTAACAATGATTTCTCCCATTTGTTCCAAATGGTCATTCATTACCAAATTCAATTCATATTCCTCACTGTCTTTTAATTGCATTAAAACAGTGACTTTTTTTAAAGCCAAATGAGTAAAAACAATCGACACTTTTTTGTTGGCCGGAATTTTCAATATATAAAACCCGTTTTCATCAGACCGAGTTCCATTACCCAAACAACTAACGTTAACATTTGCGACAGCCTTACTGTCCTTGTCCAGTACAATTCCTTTTATACGGGCAAACTGGGCAAAAGATGAAAATCCTATGCAAAGTAGTATATAAAGAAAGATTATTTTTTTGAAACTCAAACTGAATGTATAAAATTATTTCTGACTTCTGAAAAAATGCGCTTCAAAAACAGTTGAATTCCCTACATTATCGGTTACCTCCACTTTCAACTCATTGGCTCCTTCGGCTACAATTCCATCACTAAATTCATGTGTGATTTTTTTTGTTTTATGATCGTAATGAAACAAAATCCAATTACCATTCAGATAACCATTATAACTTTTGATTCCCGATCCAGTATCATTTATTGTCAATTGAAGTGTTTTTTGGGCACTCAACCATTTCCCTTCAATTGATTTTGCTATAGAAATCGTTGGACGAACGGTATCCATAGCCAATTTATAATTTCCTAATGTTTTAACTTTTGTTGTAAAAATACTATCTTTTCGGCTAGTATAATTATATGAAGCTCTTCCGTTTTTATCGATGTCGGCGATATACACTTTTTCTTTTTCTACATCTGTATATTGATTGTCTTCAATGGTAATGGTAAAACCGGAATGCACCGGAACGGTATCGTCATGCAGGTATAAAACACCATTGCGGACATCAAAATTCATATTAAAATCGTCATAAAAAGTTCCTGAAGGAAAGAATACCGACATATTGTCTTTAGAAAAAATATTGTCTTTATTTGCCTTTACAAAATAGCTCCCCTCTTTAACGGGAGCTTCAACAATTGGTGTGGCGGAATCGTAACTTATCGGAATTGAAATGGTAGTTGTATTACCAAAAAAATCAGCTACTTCAATACGATACACTAATGCGAGATTAGGCAAAACTGTAATTATTCCATTCGATTCATCTGTTTTTATGATACTCAATTGAAATGGATTCACCATAAAGAGTTTTTGAACCCGTTGGGATGTTTTTTTATAACGGGAATAATCAATCAAGGCATTAACATAACGCATTTCATCAAAAGAATAGGTATCAAATTGATAGCCAAAATTAGGTGTTCCGTTTAAATAAGACTGCACTTTATAAGCCCCGTTTTTACCAAATGAAACATTATCATAATCAACTGCCGAAACCCCGAAACCAATTTTCCCATTGGTAGAAACTTTGGAAGCGAGATAAGTCCCGTCTTTTTGCAAAGACAAACTGAGTAACAAGGGACGTTTCGATTGATTAACGGTAGTTTTTCCGTCTAATGGATAGACATAAACTGCAGAAACCAATGGTTTTTTAGTGTCTTTTATAAATTGATCATACCCAAAAAATAACGGATTAATAATTTTCTCTGTTTGGGTATCCCGAAACTCAAAATGCAAATGTGGCCCCTCAGAAGATCCAGTATTCCCTGACAATGCAATTACTTGGCCTTTTTTAATTTCCAATTCATTTTGTTTAGGAAACAACTCAATTTCAAAAGACTTATCCTTATACTGCGCTACTTTGATATAATTGGCTATTACACCTGTTGTCCGTTGTAAATGACAATATACGGTTGTAAATCCATTAGGATGATTGATATAAATGGTACTGCCATTCCCAAAAGTAGAGATTTTTATTCGTGACACATATCCATCTGCCACAGCATGAACTTCAAGACCTTCTTTACCCAGGGTAGTAAGATCAAACCCAGCATGAAAATGATTAGGCCTTAGCTCTCCAAAGTTCCCGGACAATTGCATCGGAATATCCAATGGAACTCCAAAAAAGTCTTTAGGGTACTCCTGTTGAGCCAAAATTGAACCCGAAAAAAACAGAAAAAAAACAAAAAATCTCATGGTTAACATTTTTGCTAATATAAAAAAAGTATTTCGCTTTACTTTATAAAAACACACAAATACCTAACCAATTACAGCCCAGCATTTTGATTAATTTAAAATAAAAAAAGCAATAAAATATTGCAATAATAAAAAGTAATACTAAATTTGTAAATATTAAGTAATGAATAGGACCTATAATGAGTGTAATTGCAGAAATAATTGATACTCTTGAAAATAAGCTTGAAAAACTTATTCTAAAAATAAAAAGTTTAGAAAAAAGCAATCAAGATTTGAAAATCGAATTAACAAAAACTGCACAAATCATACAAAACCAATCCAACGAGATTGAAGCGTTAAAATCGCAATATGAGACACTTAAAATCGCCAATTCACTACTGGGCAGTGAGGATAATAAAAGAGATACGAAGCTTAAAATAAATTCATTAATTCGTGAAATTGATTACTGTATAGCTCAGCTATCAGATTAAAAATATGGACGAAAAGCTTAAAATTAAAATATCAATTGCAGACAGAGTTTACCCGCTAACAGTTGACATGTCACAAGAAGAAGGACTAAGAAGTGCTTCTAAAAAAATTGATGTAATGATAAAGCAATTTGAAGAAAATTACGCCGTTCGTGACAAGCAGGATGTTTTAGCCATGTGTGCTTTACAATTTGCATCACAAGTAGAACAAAAACAAATTGATAATGCAATCAATGGTAAAGAGACCATTGAAAGAATAAAAAAAATCAATGCGCTTTTAGATCAATATCTCGATAATTAACGTTCTTTACATAAACTAAGATACTGCCTACATTAGTTCATATTTGGTAAACTCAACACTAACAATTTAGAATGAGCAAATCATCACTACTAAAGCATGCCACGCCCCGGCGAGGAAACTTGAACAGTGAGTTAGCTCAAAACTTGTCTTTTCGAGTTTATTCAAGCACTCTAATGTAGGCTTTTTTATATATAAATTTTAAACAAACATGGACATACTAACAATCGTTATTTCAGGAATAATAGGTATTGCAGCTGGCTTTGGAGTAGCCAAAATCATTGAAAAAAGCAATATTTCCAACTTAATTAAGAACGCTAAAAAAGAGGCCGCATCCATCTTAAAAGATGCCAATCTAGAAGCCGAAAATATCAAAAAAGATAAAATTCTTCAAGCCAAAGAAAAGTTTATCGAACTAAAATCAGAACACGAACAGGTAATCCTGGCCAGAGACAAAAAAGTTGCCGAAGTCGAAAAAAGAGTTCGTGACAAAGAATCTCAAGTATCCAGTGAACTTTCGAAAGCTAAAAAAATAAACGAAGATTTTGAATCAAAAACAGCAGAATACAATGCTAAAATCGAAATCTTAGATAAAAAACAAGCTGAAGTAGAAAAGCTGCACAAAAGCCAATTACAACAATTGGAAGTTATCTCCGGCTTATCAGCAGAGGAAGCTAAAGAACAATTAGTGGAAGGTTTAAAAGCAGAAGCTAAAACCAAAGCCATGTCACATATTCAAGACACTATTGAAGAAGCGAAATTGACGGCACAACAAGAAGCTAAAAAAATCATCATCAACACCATCCAAAGAGTGGGTACCGAAGAGGCGGTTGAAAACTGCGTATCGGTATTCAACATCGAATCAGATGATGTAAAAGGTAGAATCATTGGTCGCGAAGGAAGAAATATACGTGCATTGGAAGCCGCAACCGGAGTAGAAATCATTGTTGACGACACACCGGAAGCCATCATCCTTTCTTGTTTCGACCCGGTTCGTAGAGAAATCGCCCGTTTGGCATTGCATAAATTAGTTACTGACGGACGTATTCACCCGGCACGTATTGAAGAAGTAGTTGCTAAAACTGCCAAACAAATTGACGACGAGATTATCGAAGTAGGTAAACGTACCGTTATCGACTTAGGAATTCATGGACTACACCCGGAATTAATCAAAGTGGTAGGACGTATGAAATACCGTTCTTCTTACGGACAAAACTTATTGCAACACTCCCGTGAAGTTTCCAAACTTTGCGGTATCATGGCAGCTGAATTAGGCCTGAATGTAAAATTAGCCAAAAGAGCCGGTTTGTTACACGATATCGGTAAAGTTCCAGATGCAGAAAGTGATTTACCACACGCATTGTTAGGAATGCAATGGGCTGAAAAATACGGCGAAAAAGAAGAGGTCTGCAACGCTATCGGAGCACACCACGACGAGATTGAAATGAAATCTTTACTATCTCCAATCATCCAGGTTTGCGACGCTATTTCAGGAGCCAGACCAGGAGCCAGAAGACAAGTTTTGGATTCTTATATCCAACGTTTAAAAGACCTGGAAGAAGTGGCTTATGGCTTCAATGGTGTTAAAAATGCCTATGCTATCCAAGCCGGTAGAGAACTTCGTGTTATCGTAGAAAGCGAAAAAGTATCTGATGACAATGCTGCTACTTTATCTTTCGAAATATCTCAAAAAATCCAAACCGAAATGACCTATCCTGGCCAGGTTAAAGTAACCGTAATCAGAGAAACACGAGCGGTGAATATAGCTAAATAATCCTCCCGCTACCCCCTCCAAAAGAGAGGTAGACGAGATTAAAAATAAAAATCCAAATACCAATAATTCATATTGATATTTGGATTTTTTATTTGAAATTACTCCATTACCTCCTCGGATGAAAAGTATTAATCACTTCTGTTAAGTATTTCCTATCCAAATGCAAATAAATTTCTGTCGTGGTGATAGACTCATGACCAAGCATCAATTGTATGGAACGCAAATCGGCACCATTTTCTAAAAGATGCGTTGCAAAGGAATGCCGAAAAGTATGTGGACTTATTTTTTTATTCAATTCAATTTTAAAAGCCAAATCTCTTATAATTGTAAAAATCATAGCTCTGGTCAATTGACTACCTCTCCTATTTAGAAACAAGGTATCTCCGAATTCTTTTTTAATATTCAGAGTCGATCTAACGGTTTCTTTATAAATCTTAATATACTTTTGTGTCGAACTCCCAATAGGAACAAATCGCTGCTTGTTTCCTTTACCGGTTATTTTTACAAAACCTTCCTCAAAAAACAAATCGGATATTTTCAAGGCAACCAATTCGGATACCCGAAGCCCACAACCATAAAGCAATTCCAGCATAGCCCGATTGCGCTCTCCTTCATTGGAAGTTAAATCTATCGCACCAATCAACGCATCAATCTCCTCTACCGACAGGGTATCCGGTAATTTCCGACCCGTTTTAGGAGAATCGATTAATTCTAACGGATTATCCACACGATAATCTTCAAAAATCAAATAGCTGAAAAAACTTTTGAGTCCGGAAATGATTCTGGCCTGTGAACGCGCATTGACTTGTTGAGACACTGCATAAATAAATTGCTGAACCATTTCTTCAGAAATAGTAATCGGCGAAACGTCTATCGCATTCTCTCTGAGAAACAAACACAAACGTTCGATATCGAATGAATAATTTTCAATGGTATTCTTTGACAAACCGCGTTCAATCCTCAAATAGGACTGATAACTTTTGATGTAGTATTCCCAATTCATAATCACAAAGTAACACTATTTTTGAACATAAAAAAACCTCCTGAATCAGGAGGTTAGATCTATTATCATTAGAAAAAACATTAAAAATGCAACGCAAAACCGATCAACCCTTGAAAAGCATTATCCGATTTATCTTTGTCTAGAGTAACATTATACCGAACTGCAGGTTCTATCGAAACATTATCGCTAACAAACCACGCATAACCACCTTGAAAACCTACCCAATTGGCATTATCTCCATTGCCAGAGATACCTGTTAAATCGATTCCCACTGGAAACTTGCTTTCAATATAATATTTCACTCCTACTTTATAGCTGAAAGGAGTAGAACCAACCCCATCATCGGAGTATCCCATACCCAATTTCAAAGCTAAATCATCCATAACAAAATAACCTCCATCAAGACCAACCGACCAAGCAGTATCAATACCATCAACAGAAAGCAGAGAAAATGAAGTATTTCCAGTAGCCCAAGACCCTGTATTTGCCTCAATTAACCATTTCCCTTTTGATGTCTGACCACCATTATCACCTGTTTTCTCTTGCGCATTTACAAATCCAAATGCAAACACTGCCGCTGTAATCAAAATAATTTTTTTCATAGTTCAGTGATTTAAAGTTAATATATCCAAATATAGTCATTTTACAGCATTCTTAATATTATGTTAAAAAATTATTTATTAACAATTTTACCGACATACCAATTAAAAATTAACAATATAAATATAATTTATACTTTTTTAAAGTTAAAATAATATAACAATAAAATTAACCCAATTACATAACTCTAATATTAATCAACATCATAAAATCATTTACAATTGAACTCTTCAAAAATCGTTTCAAAAAAAAATTAAATAAAAAACTTATCCCTAGATAATAATTCAATAAATAAAGAGTTTTAAATTGCACCTCAAACAGATTATAAACATTAAACCTAAATTTTATGAAAAAGACACTCTACATTTCATTAGCAATATTTGCTATCTCGACAACCATTCATGCCCAAATGGTAAAATTCGGAATCAAAGGAGGAATAAACTATGCCAACCAGACCGGAACAGATATTACTGTAAATTCAACAAACTATAACAGTACCGATGCCATCACAAATTACCATGCGGGTTTAGTTGCCGAAGTCAAACTATTGGATAAATTAGCCATACAGCCGGAACTTTTATATTCGACACAAGGGGCTACCTACAAAAATGCCGTAACAGAATTTAAAAACAAATTAGGCTACATCTCCATTCCTGTTCTCGCAAAAATCTATCTAAGCAAAAGCGTTAGTTTAGATTTAGGTCCTCAGGCCTCTTTTTTGTTAAGCGAAAAAAATGAATTTGATTACAAAAATTCTAAGACCTTTGAATTTGCAGCTGTTGGCGGACTGGGTTTAAATATCACTAAAAGTATTTTTATCCAAGGAAGATACGGCTTAGGACTGACCGAAGCTTCAAAGGATGCTAAAATAAAAAACTCGGTACTTCAAGTATCAGCAGGTTTATATTTCTAAAAAATGTCCCGTCCTGAAATAACGATACACAAAAAACATCGTTATGGAAGAAACCACCGATTATGTAAAGCGAACTCAAAAAGATTATTCGATGTCTTTTAAATTACAAATTGTTCAGGAAATAGAACAA
>JACCDQ010637888.1_pt1 | contig 71674 bp, 54 predicted proteins | sample 7446031 | NCBI WGS metagenome assembly JACCDQ01 (sample SAMN15323442, study PRJNA562643) | freshwater metagenome | isolation source: river surface water | place: USA:Blue River Watershed | collected 2017-08-17
CAATCATTTCCATGGTGATCACCTTTTGCTCTCCTGCTGAAATCTTCAGCAGGCCAGTTGAACACCCTGGTCAATTTTGAGTCGGCACTCCTGCGTTTACATGGTCAGTTTTCGGTCGGCGTCAACACCTTCTGGGATAGGATTAAACTCATGCCCGATATCCCAGAGGAGATAATCCTTATTTTTTACACACCGAGCATTCGCTTGCTTATTCGGCCAGTCGGCCCCATACCAATCGATAGCGATTATGACACCTAATTTTTTGTAGTAATACTCCCTATATACTTCAAAAGGCACTTCGGCTTCGGAGGCCCAAGAAACAAACTGGGATTCGATCTTGTTAGCAAGCTCTATGTATGCTGCGTCTTTCAGCAAATAACCGCAAGCAACCATATTGGCGGCATGATTAAACATCCAATTTGCTTTTAAATTTAGCTTTTCCTCATCGACCAGTGCGCTCGATGCGATAGCAGGAACAAACGAAAGCGCCGCAAATAATGCGGCATTGGCAACCAAATTTATGAATGATTTTTTAATATTTGACACATTCTGACTGAAAATCATTTCTGAACATTCCTCTTAGTTTGATTTGCTGTCGTTTTCTTGCTTGGCTGGAATAATGTCCACTCATGACTTGCGAGTTAATCTGCTAAGCATCAAACGCTGCACTTGACCCAGCGATCAAGCGCCGCCCGTCGGTGCCATAATCCAGAGCCCATTCAGCCGCGCCACCATCGCCCGACGGCTCAGGCAGTGCGCAGCCATCCCGTCGAGTATGGGGCTTGATTGTCAGAATAAGTTAACGCTGGCGAGCTGATAGCCATAGCAAGTCACCGAAACCATGACCCACGCGAGCTATAGTCGCGAAAGCACTCGCTGCACCTGCACGACGCTCCATAACCCGCCTCTGGGAGCTCGGACTCCCACTGCGTTCAGCTCAGCAACCATCATCCGCTGGCTAAGTTTCCGCGCCTGAAAGCCCTCGAACAGCCCCGACAACCTCTTCGCAAATGCATCGGCAGTCGCTTTGCGTTCAGCGATGCTAGGTGCGAAATTGGCGGGCCCAGTCGCCCCAAGCTGAACTCCACGTGCTTTTGCCGCCGCTAACGCCGCTTTGGTACGCGTGCTGATGCGTCGCCCTTCGAATTCAGCGAAATTTGCCATGCTGACAAGAATCATTCGCCCTTCGTCACTGGCAGGGCAAATATCGGGTAAATCAGCAAATCGAATGTCAACGCCACTGTCATCGATGACTTCCAAAAAGAACCGTACGGAGCGAGCAATCCGATCCAGCTTGCCCAGTACAAGCGCCGCGCCCTCGCGCTTGCAACGCTCAAGCGCAGCAACGAGCTGAGGACGATCCTTAGCTCCCTTGCGCCCCGATTCAATCTCGACGAACTCGCCAAGAAGAACACCTCGCCCCCGAACGTAGCTCTCAATAGCGATACGCTGCGCATCTAGACCGAGCCCCGAGTCGCCCTGACGAGTCGTGCTTACCCTTGCATACCCATAGAACTTTGCTTGCATCCTCACCTCCGGCAACATTACATAACCGTCGTCCGATATGTAGTCACGATAGGACGGGCCGCTTTTCCCGCCAAGGAGGTGTTGCGCCGGACACGGAAGTCGCCGATAACCCTTGACGGGCAGTCAGACTCTTGATCGGGTTTTGACGTATCGCGAAGTTATCGGAAAGTTATAAAGAAAGTTCCTGTTACGCGAAGCTTATGGCGGCGCCAAGACTTTCCGCCGCTGCGCAGCCAGATCGATCAGAAAAAGAGGGCAAGTATCTAGTCCTTGCGACGCTTACTGATGCCCTAGCTCGAGGTGCGCATTACCGGAAGTCCTAGAAACCGAGTGGACCGTCGAACGTAGACCATTCCTCGTTCCGGTCTCCAAACCGGCGTTCCTTATAGAAGGTTTCGTAACGTACCCTGCCACCCTGCCACTGTGCCAGTTCGACCGCAGTTTCTGCCACGGTGGCAGGGTGGCAGGGTTCTTTCGAAAAGTCTTCGCCACATCGCTCCAAGTTATTGCAGGCAGCAGTAACCTGATACGCATCCAGCGTGCTCTCGAGCAGTCGTCAACCCCCAGTCCTTCATCATCGGCAGTCTGAACCAAGGTAATGATGAAGGGAATAGAAGAAAAAGCAGGGGCGAGCAACCTGCTGGAGGGATCAGCACTTTCACGCCAATCCCTCCAGCAAGTCTGCCACTATGCCACCCTGCCGGGCTTAGAGGTCCATGTCTCGCGCAACGGACGTGGACTTTCCCTTTTCGTACTCTTCAACCCACGCGGACTTGTCAGCCAACGCCCAGCGTTCGTGATTACGAATGCTGATGAGCTTTTTTCTGCCCATCGATGTACTGACGCGGTTGTGGCTGTACGCAGCACAACGCCGCAGCGCTTTCGCCATTGCCGTCGGGTTCGAACGCTGTCCCTTGGTGGTTTTATTGAAGTGATCCGTCAGTTCATCCAGACTGGTCACTTCCGAACCGATCAGGTTGTCGACGAAATCATCGGTGAAAACGTCGGCCGCAAATCGCTCGACATCCGTTTTGCTCATCTCAATCATTTCGGCCTTTGCAGCAGTCCTCGGCGCATGCCCATGCGGGTTGAATCCCGTCACGTCCACGTGCAGGAAATGATCCATCAGAGCCGCCTGTCCCTCCGCTGAATTCATCCACTCCCCGTACCGTTCGTAAAACTCCAGCGGCTTCGGCTGCACATTGGCGCAAACGATGAACAATCGGCGATCATCGCTTTCGACGTGGAAGGCGTCCGGATGATTCGACGTGAATACGAAGTTCGACAGATTCTTCAGCTCGATCGCCGGCTGATATTTTTCGTGGATATGATGCGTCTCGCCGGTGATCATGTGCTTAAGACGATTGGAATCAGCACGCCGATCACTGCCCGAATTCTCCTCACCCACCACGAACAAAGCACTCTTCGCCCACCCGTTGTACTTGTCGTGCAACTCACGAGCGGAAATCGTCGTTGCGTGCTGGCCATACAGCTTTGCAATGGTCGTGCCGATCAGACTCTTGCCGATCCCTTGCTGGGTGCTCCAGATGACAACTGCCGTGGTCAGCTTCGCCCCGGGGTGCTGGAACGGGTAGGCCACCCACTGTTCGAAGTACCGGGCTTCCTCGGTGCCTTCGCCGAAGAGATGATTCACCAGCTCCGTCCACAGGCTAATATCGCCCGGCTTGGGCTGTGCGCCCCAGCCACGCCAGAGGTTCAAGCAGTTATTGAAAACCGGCCTTTGACCCGGCGCCATGATGAAGTCGTCCAGCTGATTACGCTTGGAGGACTTCAGCCACGCTTCAAATGCGTTTTTCCTGCGCATCATGCCATCTTCAACCACGGTCACGACCTGATTTGCGTAAAGATCCCGCATCTGCTCTTTCGTCACCATCCTCGCATCACTCAGGCGCACCACCATCGACCGCTTGGTCAAGAAGACGTACTCCTTGTTCAGCGCCTCGATCGCTTTGTCGGCCGCATCCATGAGCGCCGCATGCTTCCGTTCAGCGGTTTTCAGCACGCTCCGGACGGTCGTAATCACTTCTTTTTCGCTCAGGGGCTCCTGCAGCCCGTCGTTCCATTTTTTTGCGAGTGCGGGGATCTCTTCTTCGCTGCGACCTTCACGCAGCCATGTCCCGACTTGAGCCGCCAGCGTGCTATTCCGCTCACCAACAGTCACAGCTGCCGGCGTACCAGGTGCAGGTGTGATAGGCGATCTAGGAGCAGATGCGCCCAATGCGGACGCCAACTTCACAGCGATCTCTTCGACAAGATCAAACGGCTTTCCCTCCAGATGAATCGACTGGAACAGATGCTCAGCATCTTTCGGGCAACGCGGCAGGTAATACAGACGCGCCACATCGAAGCAAGCCGAGTCCAGCCGACCACCGAACCGCTCCTGCATGATGTCGAACAGCATCTTGGCCTCTGCCGGTCGAGCCGGCTGGCGAAGAGGGAGCACGACCCTGAGCTTAGGAAGTGCCGGAGTGTGCGAGAAGGTCGTGTGGATCACCGATTCGGTACCCTCCATGATCCGCACGACCTCCTCGATCGGCATGCCAGAATCAATGTCGAGCATAATCATCGTGACTGTGTCGACGTTCTCGGTTTTGCGTCCCTTTGCCGGATCTTTGAGTCTGGCGGGAACAATACCAATACCGTCTTTCATCTTGCCGCGGTCAGCCGAAGATGCAGCTTGATATTCCTCGAGAGTACACTCGGCAGAGTCGAGGGGCTTAGCGAAAAGTTCCCGCGCTTCCTGCCAAGTCAATGACTTATGCTTGAGCTCGGTATCAGTACGTCCTGCTGCAAAGGCAAGATCGATGGCGTAATTGTCGTTGATGGTATGGACAGAATCTTCAACGATCGTACTGGCATGCTGGATATCCATGGTTCTCCTTGTGAAGAAATGTTAAAAGATGATGGCGGCTCCTTGCCGTCGTCATGTTCGAACGATAGTCAGCAGTGCCTCGAAATGCGACGCGAAATCGACGTAACCAACAAATGGCAAGTAGTTTGGAATGACTTCTAGGAGAATCAGGTCGGCCTTACAGCGAAAAGCTGTAGTTGAGGCGATAGAGTCCGGAAAACCTGCGCTGGTTGTCGCGGAAGAGTTCCGGGTCTCGCTCTCTTCCGTCTACAACTGGATCAAAGCTGCAAAAGCAGCTGGGCCGGATGCCCTCTTGATGAAAGAGGTGGATCGGCGTTGGCGCTTCGGACTTCAATCAGCCGATCAAGCTGAGCGCTTTGTGAAGATGCTGATACGGAAGCTGCCAGACATCACGCCAGCTGAGCTTTCAAGCCGGCTTGAAGACTTTGGATACACCGCGCCAAGCCGTACCATGCGCGAAGTTTTTTCTCGTCTCGACTTGGGGACGAAGTCCGAGCGACGTGCCGCGTCAACTCCGGTCGACGTATTCAATTTATCTGACGAAGACCTCGAGCAGGTCATTGACGAGATCGAAGCAGAAACCGGCGAGTACCACTGGCCATCATCAGTCAATCTGATTCAGGACTATGTCAAATTGCCGGCCGCCCTGAAGCATGAGGGCGCTGTCGTTCAGATTGTGATTAGCGACAGATATCCGAAATTTGGCCTGACTGCTAGAGCTGGCACTGACAAGGAGCGGCTTGCTGCAGAAACGCTGGTCGCTGCAGTCGGTTTCTATCGATCAGTCGGCGTCGAAGTCCAACAAGTGACTGTCCCTCGAGGATATGTTTACGACCCTGAATTAGGTTCTGAAAAATACTCATCACAGGCTAGCGCTCTGGAGGTCGCCGTTTGTTTCTCCAAGCCGTCCACTCCACGCCAAGACCCGAGGATCAAGGCTGCGCGAGACCGTTTATGGACGAGATGGCTGCGTCATCGCAAGGCAGGCTTTATCAAATCTTCCACACCATTAGCAAAACTGAACGACAGCTTACAAACATGGATTGCGGAGCACGGATGGCCGCTTCCTCAGCGATGAAAGCCTTCGAGCATCAGTACTTCTTGAATGTGCCGTAAGTCATCTGCCACGTCCCCGACACCCAGCGCCACGTAATGCCGATGCAGCACATCGGTCTTCGGCGCGGTATGGTTCAGGATTCGACGCATCACCGCATCGCTGATCCCGATTCGCTGACCGACGGTGGCCACCAGCTTGCGCAAGTCATGCAGCATGAAGCGGGACGCACCTGCACGCATGGCCATGCTGGCGACGTGCTCGGCACTGACTCCCGCAAACAGCTCATCATCGAGCCCCAAGCCCTCACAACGACGAACAAGGATCGTCCGCATCTTCGACGTGATTGGCAGTGAATGGGACTTGCCGTTCTTGGTCTCAGGAACGCTCAGAACGCCCTCTGCGAGGTCAACGTCGCGCCGACGCAGATTCCTCGCTTCGTTGCGCCGCAAACCGCTCAGGAGCGCTAAAAGCAGGTAATCCCGCGGTTTCTCGGGCAGGGTCTCGACCGCAGCGAACCATTTCGGCAAATCCGCTTCCTGCAGCACTCGTGCTCGCGGCTTTGCTCGCTCGGGCAGCAGTCCCGCTCCTGCCAACCTGGTGAACGGGAATTCCAGCTGCAAGCCATGCACCGCGTTGACATAGCGGATCAGCGCCGTCACTACCCCGCGACCGACCTCGACCAAGGCATTACCCCTTGACGAAGCGAAGGCGGCGCAGTGTTCGGAGAACGCAGCGCTGGCAAGCTCGTCCACCATGCGATCCAGCCAGTCCCCGAAGTGCGTACGAAACAGCGAGTCATACCGCTTGCGGCTCGATGCCTTCAGCCCCTTCGCTTCACCATATGCAGCTAATGCTTCCCTCAGCGTTGGCAGGGGCTTCGGCTTCGCTCGGCTGGGAATTCTCCCCGCTCGACACTCCCTAAGCACCTCCATCGCCTGACTGCGGGCCTCCTCGACGCTCATCAGCGGCCAGTAACCCAGCATCATGCGCACCTGTCGCCCCTTGACGCTGGTCACGATCAGGAAGGTTCGGTGACGCTTGTTGGCGCGCACGGCAAAACCGCACAGCAGCCGGTCCCGCAGGATCCTTCCGTCAGTGGCCGTCAGTCGTTCAAGCAGCGATTCGGTGAGCGTTATAATCATGGGTTTTCAGGACAAAACGAGGACAAAAGCCTGCGCTCCGGCGCGACTTCTCGTCGTTAACCGTTTCACCATCCTGCGACAGGCAGTCGCGGGTTCGGCACTTCGACGATGCTCACGTTGGGTTCGATGTGCCTTACAAATCAAGGATTTCCATGAGCCTCAAATGCGGCATCGTCGGTCTGCCCAACGTCGGCAAGTCGACCCTCTTCAATGCACTGACCAAGGCCGGCATCCCGGCGGAGAACTATCCCTTCTGCACGATCGAGCCCAATGTGGGCATCGTCGAAGTGCCCGATCCGCGCCTGCAGCAGCTGGCCGATATCGTCAAGCCTGAGCGCATTCTGCCGGCCACGGTCGAGTTCGTTGACATTGCCGGTCTCGTGGCTGGTGCGTCGAAGGGTGAAGGCCTGGGCAACCAGTTCCTCGCGCACATCCGCGAAACGGACGCCATCGTCAATGTCGTGCGCTGCTTCGAAGATGCGAACGTCATCCACGTCGCCGGCAAAGTCAGCCCGCTGGACGATATCGCCGTGATCCAGACCGAGCTGGCACTGGCCGACCTGACGACCGTCGAGAAGACCATTCACCGCGAAACCAAGAAGGCCCGTGCGGGCGACAAGGAAGCGGTCGCGCTGGTAGCGCTGCTGGAAAAAGTACAGGTGCAACTGAACGACGCGAAGCCGGTGCGCGCGATGGGCCTGGACAAGGACCAGATGGCCATGCTGAAGCCACTGTGCCTGATAACGGCCAAGCCCGCAATGTATGTGGCCAACGTCTCGGACACAGGCTTTACCAACAACCCGCTGCTGGACCAGCTGGCCGACTACGCGAAGTCGCAGAACGCACCGATCGTCGCGATCTGTGCCGCGATCGAGGCCGAGATCGCCGATCTCGACGAGGCAGACAAGGGCGCCTTCCTCGCCGATATGGGCATGGACGAGCCGGGTCTGAATCGCCTGATTCGGGCCGCGTTCAGCCTGCTCGGATTGCAGACTTATTTCACGGCCGGTGTGAAAGAAGTGCGCGCCTGGACCATTCATCAGGGCGATACCGCACCGCAGGCTGCCGGCGTGATTCATACCGATTTCGAACGCGGCTTCATTCGTGCGCAGACGATTGCATTCGACGACTACATCGCGCACAAGGGTGAGCACGGCGCGAAAGAAGCCGGCAAGATGCGCGCTGAGGGCAAGGAGTACATCGTCAAGGATGGGGATGTGTTGAACTTCTTGTTCAACGTCTGACCATCGCGCGATCGCGATACGTCACCAGCATGGAGCCCCGCAGGCTGAACGCCACAGCAGACTATCTGAAGGCATTGCCCAAGGCGGAGCTTCATCTTCATCTCGAAGGATCATTGCGTCCCCGGCTGCTGCTTGATTTGGCCGAGCGTAACCGGCTGCGTCTGCCCGTCGCATCGGCCGAGGAATTCGCGCGACTCTACCGATACCGTTCGTTCAGAGAATTTGCAAATGTCCTGCTCCTTGGGGTGGCCTGCCTCAGGAAGCCCGAGGATTTCTTCGATGCAGTCCTGGATCTCGGACGCTCGCTCGAAGACGAAAACATTCGGTATGCAGAAGTAACCTGGACGCCGCAATTCTATTTGCACCGCGGCTATCCTCTGGACATCCTGCTGGGTGCAATGAATGCGGCCCGCGCAGAGATCCAGCGGCGCACCGGAATTCAGATCCGATGGATCCCAGATCTTGTCCGAAGTTTTCCGCAGCCAGCCAGGGCGATTGCGAGCTGGGCCAGTTCGAGGGCGGCCCGAGAGGCGGGTGTCGTGGCGCTGGGTTTGGGCGGCCCCGAGGCTGAGCATCCGGCATCGCTTTTCGAGCCTGTGTTTGCGAGCGCTCGCCAAGCGGGTTTGCCTGCCAATCCTCATGCAGGTGAAGGTGCCGGCGCGTCCAGTGTATGGGGCACGATTCGTGCACTGCAACCACGGCGCATCGGGCACGGTGTGCGTGCCCATGAAGATCCGGAGCTCGTCAGTCACCTCGCCCGGGAAGGCATTCCACTCGAAGTCAGCCTGACCAGCAATATTCAGCTCGGCGTGTTTCCGACCTACGAAGATCATCCAGTCAAAGATCTGATTCGGGCTGGATGCGCAGTAACCCTGAATACCGATGATCCTGTCTTGTTCGGTACCTCGTTAAGCAAGGAATACCTGATCGCCGTTGAGCGTTGCGGGCTCGATCTGAATGACGTGCGGAAGTCGATTCTGACCGCCGTGCAATCGAGCTATTTGCCGGCAGATGACAAGGAAAAGATGTTGAGCGAATTCAAAGCCGAATTCGCCCGACTTTCACCGCCTGCCCCCGGCCAGCTATGAATGTCATCACAATTCACGGCCATTTCCCTGTCAGCCGATACTGACGTCATTGACTGCCGGCCACAGGTTTGATTGCCGACACAAACAAGTAGAGTGCTGCATGGTGTCGCCAGAAGTCGAGGCGAGGATGCCGTGCGCACAATTCTTCCGACGGCATCGGTTCAGCTATTTTTTCAATAGCCATTCCCGCTTGAATCACGCCGTTAATGCAATCGGATAACGATATGGGAAATCGAAGATTGCTGAAAGTCTTGCGACCTTGGGTCGCATCGTCTCCTCCGGCAAAGGCCCAGTGTTCGGTCCATGGATTTTTATTGAAATAATCGCCAATCAACAGTCCGCTCGGACTGGTCCCGTTACCCCTGAGGAAACCCGTACGTCTCGTGAAAAACGCAGGATGGCGGATGCAAAATGCGAGCCGTCCGCCAGGACGAATGACTCTGGAAAATTCTTTCAGGACCTCAAGCGGGCTTGAAATATCGTGCATCGCCATCCATGAAGTCACCAGGTCGAAAGAGCCGTCGGCAAAAGGCATGTCAGTCGCAGATCCCTCAAAGTACGCAATGCCCAGAGGGTGATCGGCCTCGAGCTGTTTTGCGCTGCTTATCATGTTGTGCGAGAGATCAATGCCGGAAACTCGGGCGCCTGCCCGGGCAAGTATTCGGGAGCTGGTTCCCTCGCCACAGGCGCCATCCAGCACACGCACGCCGGAGATATCGCCGATGAATTCCGTAAAAGCCGGTTCGAGGAATTCATTTCGGTATACGTCTTGCCCCGACCGAATCTGCCTGACCCACTGGTCTGCATTTGAGTCCCAGTCCTCCCGGACCGTTGCAAGATTTTTACTGGCATTGTTCATGGATATGGCGAAATGTGATGTCTGGGCTTGGGGAATTTGCGGGTTTATTTAACGCTGGTCGACGCATGCTGATGATACGCTTTCAAAGCAGGTGCGCCCATCATCTGCGGTTAAGAGCAGCGTTAACAAACAGGTATTCCGGCATGCCACTTGCCTCACCTGTCCGCGTAGCGGTGCCGCAGAACTTTAAATTCGGAGGAGATTTCGTCTTGCCCTATAATTCCGCCGCGCGGACGCGAGGTATGCGATATTGAGATTTCATGGCCCTTTCATTGCCGAGGCAAAGGCCCAGACCGGATTCGAAGATGGACTTGACTAATATTCCCCTGCAGAGCATACAGCCGCTGCTATCGCCCTATCTGAACGGGGGGCGACTTGAAGAGCGCTGGGAAATCAGGGAGTTGAAAGCGGATGGGAAACAGCTCCGCGCACGCGTAGTCATGACCAACTATTTCAGATCGCCGACAGACAGCGGGTTTCATTTGTCGAACCTGACGGGTCTGGAAATCGTTGCCCAACTGCGTATCATCCTCATCCATCTCCACCTGAACCTTCCCCGCAAGAGCAAGGAATTATGGTTTCTCAAAGGGGCCGAAAAATGCATCGCGCCCATTCGTGACCCGGAAAACATCATTGTCGAAATGGCCCTGATTTTCAGGAAACAGGGACACCGCGATCTGGTCAGGATGAATGCCACCGTGAGTGATCCATCGGGTGGCTTGTTCGAGTACACCGCAACGGTTCTGATGTAACACGATGAATCCTGTTGCCGATTTTTTTCGCCAGATTCTGCAGGCTGGCGCCGATAAACCGGCGCTGATCACGGATGGAATCGGTCTGTCTTACGGTGAGCTGCTCGGCAGAGTGCTGGCGGTCAACGATCTGCTTCGGCGCCATGGCGTCGACCAGGGTGATCTGGTTGCCGTGCATGTACAAGACGAGGTTACTCATTATCTCGTCAGCATTTCATTGATGATGGCGGGATGCCGGCAAGTCACGTACGCGAGCCATGACAGCGTTGAGATTTTCAGGCGGATGGACAACATCCTGGCGCCGGCGTTTGTGATCGCCGATGTGCCGACCCCGTCGAGCTGCGCCAAACTTATTCCGGTCGATTCGAGCCTCACCGAATCCGCTGCCGCAAGTGTTACCGCGGTATCCTTGCGTGCCTTGTCCGAGCAATCGGAGGGCAATGGCGGCAGCGTCCTGCTGAAAACATCAGGAACGACAGGTGGCTTCAATATCGTCGAAGTTCCGGCATCCGACATCAGGTTGCAGGGGTTGCGGCATCCCGAGTACCGGCATGAGAGTCTGTTGCGATTGGCGTCGATCGAGCACAACAATTCTAAGCGCCATCGGCTTTATGTATTTTTCAACGGCGGTCTGAACGTCTTCCGCAGAAAATCCGACGACAGCTGGATCGGCTTTGCAGAGAGCGGATTACTCAATATTCTGGACATTTCAAGGCTGCACGTTCTCGAGCTGCTGCATCGCTTTCAAAACGGAGAGCTTGCAAACGTCAAGATCAGGACCGGCGGTTCCAGTATTCCTGTTTCATTGCGACGAGAAGTCATCCGGCACTTGAGCGATAAATTGTATGTCCGCTATGCGGCGACCGAGTTTGGCGGCATAGCGATGGCGGAGCCGGGCATGCATGAGATTCACGGATGTACAGGAAGTCTGCTGCCGGGAGTGGAGCTGCAAATCGTTGATGACGAAGACCGCATTCTTCCCGCAGGCGAGGCCGGGCACATCCGGTTGAAGGGCGCAGGTGCCAGCACCGGGTATGCTTACAGCGAACGCGGGCTCGCCAACTCCCTGCGGTTCCGGGACGGTTTTTTCTATCCGGGTGATATGGGGTGGAGGTCTCACTCTGGCCTGTTGATCGTTGAAGGCCGGAAGGATGACATGATGATCATGAATGGATTGAATATCTTTCCTGACGAAATTCAGGCAAGCCTTGAGCGGATTCCGGGCGTCAGGGAAGCGGTCAGCTTTGCGGTAGAGTCTCGGCAGCACGGACAAATTCCTGCTGCCGCCGTGACGCTTCAGCCGGGTACCTGTTTAACGGAGATGGATTTGCTGCGCGAGGCGAAAAAGCATCTTGCCCTGAAGTGTCCCCGGCGGATCTACGTGCTCGACGAAATTCCGCTGAATGCGGCAGGCAAGTACGACAGGTCGGAATTGAAGTCCCGTCTTTTAAAAAATTGAAATTTACTCAGGCAATGAACCAAGTTAGCGAAATGGAACGGAAGATCAATGAAGTCATTGAGTCTTCCATTGGCACATCAGTACGCCCGGAGTCTGTACTGGCCGCGCTCGACAGTATCGATCTGATGGAATTGAGCATGGCCATTGAGCTGCATTTTGGTGTCGAGGTCACCGGTGTGGAGATCGCTGACCTCGGAAGCGTTCAGGCGCTGTCCCGTTTCATTGAGTCGGCGCTGTGAGATTCCGCTTCAACAGCACTCAAACCTGCCAATTGATTTAACGCCCAGTCAGCCAGATCATCCGGGATCTCTTCGGCATAGACGCATTTTCCCGCTACTTTCTCCAGATTCAGCCACGCGTATCTCGCCATTGGGCTGGACATCTCCTCAACTGCCATTGATGCCGGTTTTTCCCGCGGAATGACGGCCAGATCATAACGATCACAGGGAAACCCAAAGAATTTCTCGCGGCTCATTTCCTCGGGAGTGATGCAGTGAATGAAAGCCCGCAGATTCCGGTTAAGCAAAATTGATCTGCCATTATCGGCGAAGCCATCCTTTCTGCACACCTCCATGCCGTCAATCCAGGCTGCCCGGGGAGTGGCGATACCGATTCCCGGGCCCAGCTTCCTGCTGCCCTCAACTAGGCGGTCGACAGAAAAATTCTTCACCAGCAATATTGAGGGAATCCGGTAGCCTTGCGGACTCATCATGCGCAATAGGCGTCCGATGGCTGCTGTGTTGATCATAGGGCGCGCATTGACCTCGCAAATCAATGCCCCGACTTCACGCCATGATTTGCTGATGTCAGAAATCAGCAGGTCGATACCGGCAATATCGAGATTGAGAACCTGTGCCGCCTGGGCGGCCAGCGCAAGGTTATCCGAATGGGCCTTGTCGATAACCTGAACCGAGGTGCCCCCCCTATCCACGTTCGCAATGCTACGCAGTGTCACGAATTGTCCGGCGGAGGGGACTGAGTCAGCCCGCATCTTCTGTCGTGCCAGCATGTTTGTCGCGTCATCATCGAGTGTCAATTGCCGAAGATCCGATCGATGCCTGCGATCCGCATTCATCTGGGCGAGCAATTCTTCAACGGTATGCAGTCCGTCACCCGTTACGCCGCCCGGACTGCGCTGGGTGACCGAATAGGCGACGCCTTCAAAAACCTGGATCCGGTAATCCAGTCCGTGAAAATGCTTTTCTACCAGCACCTGCGAGCTGAGCTTGGACGTCGAACGAAACGCTGACAGCAGCCTCTCCTCACTATCGATCAGTGCATGAACGCCAATCCCGCGTTCGAAATCCGCTGGTTTAACGACGACGGGAAAGCCAATCTTTTTTGCAGCCTTGAGTGCATCTGACTCATTGGTACACTGAATCGAATCCGAGGCCGGTAGGCCGTGGATACGGAGCAGTTCCGAAGTGGTTTTCTTGTTGCCGGCCAGCGAGATCGAGAGCGCGCGCGTTTTGTCGCTTGCACCCGTATCCATGAGTCGCGCGTTACGCCCCCAGCCGATCTGGATGATTCCAGGCATCAATGCGAGCGACGGAATATCGTCGTGCACCATGGCATTGATGCGACGATTCCGGTTTTTGCTATCGAGATACTTGCCCTTCAGTTTTTCAATAATTTCAGCAAGCGCGGATTTGGAAAGTCCGGAGGTGACGTCCGGGTGCTTGATGGACTCCCGATGAATCGCGCTGACCAACTCGACAAACATTGCATACAGGCCCTCATGAAAGGGCAGGAACGCCTCATACTGGCCGGCATTGGCTGTCACCGGGGCCGACGGATAATTCGCCAGAAAATCCAGACCAAGCAAATGCAGGGCTTCGAGATAATCGGCCTGCAGGCGTTCGGTAAAAAGTTTGTTTTCCGCCGCGCTAAAATGATCCGGGCGCTGTAAAACGATCCAGATAAACTGGCGCTTCAACCCGGGCAAGTAACCTTTGACCGGCCTGACTTTTAACTTGGCATCCATAATTGACCTTGATCTGACGCGCCTGTTTCTCCAAGGAGCGGCGCAAATCGAATGATTCTACTAAATGTCGATGCGGCCATTTATTTTCATGGCTAGCATGTTTGGCAATTTGATATAGTTCCGGTCCTGCCATCCCTGAATGTGCGGTGTAAGCCGCACGACGTTTACATGCGATGCAAGGATATTGCTCGCGGTCGTGTTGCCTGACTCAACGATGAAAAACTCTGGCGCTGTGGGAAATGGTCGGGTCGATCGACCTGTCATTGAGATGGATTTGGCCGGCGCGCGATTCGAACCCGCTTACTGGCAGGGATTGCGCCAGCCCGCTTTCATTTTTGAGGTGAACATTTTCCCTGTGGCTGTGTCGACGCTCGTACAGTTCGACAAGCTGGTTGCATCGCTTTTCCCTCAGCGGCAATCTCGCCAGTTTCCGCAGGTAGTTGCCGGGCATGCTGTGCTGAGCCGATTGTCCGGTTTGTCGCTGGATATGCTGGAGATGGCTGGCATGCCGGTCATGTCAGGCGTGGCAGCCCTGCAATTGGATACGCAAGGTTGCGAGCGCTGGTCGCTGGGTGTGCCGGCTGTCAGTGCGGACATGACTGCGCCAACCTGGATTGTCGGTTGGGCTGTGAAGCTCATGATAGCGGTCGAGCGGCAGCGCCCTCTCGACATCGAAAAAGTCCGTCAGGATATGCATCGGTTGCTGCATGTCTGCTCGGCGCAGGCGCCATCCGGAATCAATTCACTTCGGTTTCTCCAGGCGGCGCACGAAGCGGGTATTCCGTGGAGCCACGTCACCAACAATGTGTATCGGTTCGGCTGGGGCAGTAAAGCGCACTGGATGGATAGCTCGTTTACCGACGAGACGCCACGGATCAGCGCGAAAATCGCGCGTGACAAATTGGCTGCCTGCAAAGTGCTGCGTGAAGCCGGATTGCCGGTTCCCCGGCACATACAAGTCGCAAGCGAGGAGCAGGCGTTGGCGGCAGCCCAGTCGATAGGCTATCCCGTCGTTGTAAAGCCAGTTGATCTGGATGGCGGTCACGGGGTATTCACCGGTCTGCGCACGCCGGATGAGGTAACAAGGGCCTATGCAAAAAGCACAAAATTTAGCCAACGCATTCTCATCGAACAGCATATTGAAGGTAATGATTACCGGCTTCAGGTATACAGACATGAGGTGTTCTGGGTAGTGCACCGCAGGCCAGCCTATGTGATCGGCGACGATGAGTCGACCGTTGCGCAATTGATTGAGCGCACCAATCAGCATCGCGAGCATCGACCCATGGATCCGTTTGTCGAGCAGGGAAGCAAGGCCATCGTCGCCGATGACGAAGTGCGCGACTGGCTGGCGAATCAAGCCCTCAGCCTCGAAAGTATCCCCGCATCCGGACGGCATGTGCGCTTGCGAGGAGCCGCTAACGTGAATGCCGGCGGCACTCGCGAAGCGGTGATGCACAAGGCTCACCCGGACAATCTTGCTCTGGCAGTTCGTGCCGCAAGAGCGATGCGCCTGGATTTGGCGGGTGTCGATCTGCTGATCTCGGATATCTCCCGCTCATGGCGCGAAACCGGCGCCGCAATTTGCGAAATCAATAGTCAGCCGCAAATGGCCACGGGATTGCACCGATGGGTTCTTTCGCGGCTCGTGCCCGGAAAAGGAAGAATCCCTGTCATCGCGATCGCCGGTATGCCTGCGCTGAACCGCGCGATTCGGGAATCACTGGTCGCTGCATCGCTGAGCCATGGCATTCGTTTGGGCTGGGCTGAGAGAGGGTATGCTGGAGTCGCCGGCGAAGATTTCGGCGAACTGGTTTCCGGTGCTGATGCGTATGTCAGTTGCCGCGCTTTGCTTGCGAATCCCGATGTGGATGCCCTCGTCTGGCACATGTCTGCTCCCGCCGACAATAGCCGGGGAATACCCGTCGATGTCATAGATGTGCTTGTCTTGGGGGGCGACATGCCGGCGTATGACCCAAGCAAGGGGGACACGGCATTCCTCGAAAGGGCGTTGGTGGCGCGTGCAGCCACTGTTTGGAAAATTACGTCTGAAATCGATAGTGATAGTGGCGCTGGCTGTGTGCCAGAACCTGATTTGCCTGAGCGGATCCTGTCGGTGATCCTCGCGCAACCAGACAACTTGAGCAGAAAGGAAGCGTAGTGGTCATGCATGACAGACCCATGAACTCTGCGGCGCGCGAAGTGACGCCAGACGAATACTGGCCGCTTACATCAACGTATCTCCGCGACGAGCGCAAGAAAGAGTCCTGGCATATCAACCGCATCGAATGGGATGGCGAGGTACTACGGGCGTCCGCGCGATTGGAGGGTTGTATTCCGTCAGTGACGGATGGCAGTCGATCTCACTTGTCTATTTTTTCGGCGCGCGAAATGGATGCGCAGTTTGCCATCATCGGAATCCATCTGAAAATGAGGCTCGCGCGCAAGACGTCCGAAGTGTGGCTTCTGCGGTGTGAAGAAGAATGTATGCGCGCCATCACCAATCTTGAAGATGTGCGTTTCGAAATGCGTATTTCCACCCGCGTGACATCCAGCGGGAAAATTTTCATTGAGCGCGAATGTGTAATTACGGATGACCTCGGCGGGGAAATTCGTCTGCGCACCAAGGCACTCATGCCGCAGCCTTACGCGGAGTAATGTCATGCATCCGGTATCGCTGATCACATCTCGCATTGAAGACGTCGACGCAGCGCAGGTCGTCACACTACTGAAAGCCCATGGCGCCGTGCTGATTCGTGGTGCCCGAATGTCTGCCGCCCGTCTGGAAACCCTGTCACGGGAAATGTTTCCCCGCTTTCATCAGCCGGCGATCCGGTCTGAATTACGCTGGCAAGAGGGCGATGGTTATTCATCGAGGGTGCGCAAGGATACGCGTTTGCTCGGGCATGCCGAGGCCTATTACCGTCCCTGTTTTTCTGCGCCGGATGTCTGTCTGTTCGCTTGCGAAAAAGCACCATTCGTTGCCGGAGGTGAAACGTTCCTCATCGACGGCGCCGAGATGTACCGCGCATTGCCGGAGGATCTGGCGAACAGGTTGGCGACCGAAGGCGTGATCTACGAGGCCCGCTGGATGCCAGAACGATGGCAAGGAGAATTTGGTGTCTCGAACGTGAATGCTTTGCGTCGCTTGCTCGACAATGACGGGCGGTGCGAATATGAATTGACCGAGGGCGGCGAGCTGCACCTGTTATTTCGGACTGTGGCGATTCAAACGTCGGCCGGTAACGACAAGCGTTTCATCAACGGCATGCTGGCCCATCTTCCCTTGATTGATCATCCGCGCTACGCATCCGTTCCTGTATTCGCCAGACCTGCAAACCGGATGTATTGGGGCAGCGGCGATCTGATCGACAACGACACCGTCTGCCGCCTTATCGATGTACATGATTCCGTTTTGTATAAACATCGATGGCAGGACGGCGATCTGCTGCTGCTGGATAATCACCGGTTTTTGCACGGACGGGAAATCATGACTGCCCCGGGCGACCGGGTGATTTTCAGTCGTTTTGGCTACTGGTCGTAAAGAACGAGAAGCCAGTCCCTGCCGCACCAGCGATTCCAGCCGTTGACCAGGCCCGTACTGACGTGCCGGGCCGGCATGCATAACTTTTATCCTGAATGATGTACTGATGAAGCTCGCCCAGTTTCGCTTTTATCGTGGCCCCAATATCTGGGCAGACCAATCCGGACTTTTTCTGAACTGCCAGAGAGACCGGGGCAGTGACGCCTGGTCACGACTGGCTGGCGATAGGGTTCGTGCAGCCCTGCAACGTCTCACCGAACTGCTCTCAGCGGCCGCACCAGTGGTGCAAGAGTCGGCGTTCTTTCACGTGCCGGACTCATGGCAGCAGGCGGATGACCTGGAGGCTCATGGCGTTCTGGCGATTGCCGAGATCCTCTCGCGCGATTTTTGTGTGCAACCGACGATCGGGCGCGTCATTAACAGCCATCCAGACACTGTTCAGCTCTTCGTGCCTTGCAATGATGAGGCCGTGGGGCTGGCGGCGGTTCAGTTTGCCATCACCGTCGTTCAATCGGCACCCGGCGCTGTAATTGATGACGCGCAGGAGTTTCAGAGCCGCATCGCAGAGGAATACCAGCGCACGCGTGCCCGGGCTCGCCAATTCGGACTCAACCAGTCCACGCTCGGCCTTGCGCGCCGCGCTGTGCAGCGCGGCATCCCGGTCATGCGCCGGATCGTGCCCGGGCAATATGTCCAGCTGGGGCAAGGCCGGTTCGCCCGAACCGTGATGGAAACCGCCACCAGCGTTACAAGCATGGTCGGTCGCATGATGAGCAGCGACAAATTTGTCGCCAGTGCCCTGCTGGCTCGTGCAGGTTTGCCGACCCCTGATACTCAGGCGGCAAGTACGATCGAAGAAGCATGGTCCATTGCGCAGCGATTGGGCTACCCGCTGGTAGTCAAGCCGCGGTCGTCTGGAAAAGGCATCGGCGTTTCCGTCAATATCCAGACTCCCGAAGAACTGCAACGAGCTTTGAAGGCGGCTGCGGAATATCGCCAAGGCCTGATTGTCGAGCGATTTGTGCCGGGTGACGATTATCGTTTGCTCGTGGTAGGCAATCGTCTTGTCGCGGCCGCGAAACGGTTGCCGGCTCAGGTAATCGGCGACGGCCGATCGACCATTACCCAGTTGATCGAGCAGGAAAACCGGGATCCGCAGCGCGGCATGGCCTTCGAGCGCCTGCGCGAAAAGATCGAACTTGATAAGGAGGCGGTCGATTATCTTGCCGCCATCGGAATGGATGCGCACAGCATCCCGGCAGCGGGGCAATGCGTGCGCTTGCGCGGCGCAGCCAATATTTCCCGTGGCGGTACCTCAGTCGATGTGACCGATGTGATTCATCCCGACAATCGCGTGCTTGCCGAACGCGCCGCGCGACTGATCGGACTGGATGTTGCGGGCATTGATTTCCTGACGCCGGATATCACGCGCTCCTGGCGCGAGGTGCCCACGGCCATTCTCGAGGTGAATGCCAGTCCCGGACTCAGGCCACATCTGGGGGCCAATCCTGACCGGGATGTCTTTTCTCCGATTGTTGATTATTTGTTTCCCGATCCCTCGCGTGTCCGGGTGCCCACCGTGGGTATCACCGGCAGCGTGGGAAAAACTACGACGACCCACATGGTCGCGTCGATGCTGAGAGCGTTCGGCAAGACAGTGGCCATGACGACGACCCAGGGCGCCTGGCTGGGCAAGGAACTTCTCGCCACCGGCGACATGTCGAGTGGCTATGTGGCGCAGCAGTTACTGCAAGACTCGACGGTCGATGCTGGCGTGTTCGAGCTTGCCCGAGGTGGGCTCCTCAAGTGGGGAATGGCGCTCGATAGTGTGGATGTCGGCGTCGTCCTCAATATCTATGACAACCATGTCGGCATCGATGGCATCGGAAGTCGCAATCAGCTGGCGGGTATCAAAAGCCTGGTGATACGCCATGCCCGAAAGTGGGCCGTGCTGAATGCCGACGATCCTTACTGCCTCAAGATGCGTCGTCTCACGGCCGCGCCGCGCATATGCCTGGTCAGTGTGCAACCGGATAATCCCGCCGTGCTGCAGCACCTGGCCGAAGGAGGAACCGCGGTGACCTTGCACGGACAGGGAGCGGTAGCCCGTCTGCGACTACAGGCCGGTACCCTGCAGGTCGGAGAGATCCTGGCCGCAGATATCCCGGCATCGCTGAATGGCCAGTTCATGCCGCCACTGTTCAACGCCATGTTTGCGGTGGCGGCAGCGCACGCGCTGGAGGTGCCATTTGCGTATATTGCAACGTCTCTGCAAGCGTTTCACTCGGACTATGCGTCCAATCCCGGAAGGATGAACCGGATCCATGGATTACCGTTTGACCTGGTGCTGTCGCATTCCGACGGGCCCCAGCCGCTGACTGAGATTGCCCGTTATGCGCGCGAACTGCCGTCCTCGCGGCTGAAAGCGTATGTGGTTTGCGCTGCTGGTAATCGACCAGATCAATTCATTATCGATTCTGGTCGGGCAATTGCCGGGTCATTCGACCGCTATATTTGCACGGACGTGGATGAAGATTTGCGGGGCCGCCCCCCCGGGCAGGCCGCTCAATTGCTTGCCGAGGGTTTGCGCCAGGCGGGTGTGCCCGATTCAGCCATCACGATTGAATTTTCAAGCAGTGCGGCGGTGGCGAGGGCGCTGCGCGAAACGCCCGAGGGCGCCTTGTTGATCATCGAGAGCTATCGAAGCCAAACAGTGATCGATGCCGTGAAGAGCCTCTGGCCTGAGGCGGTATGCTGATTCGCGCTCAAGCGACTTTGCCAGAGCGCCACGTACGTTCCTGCACCGCCTTGCCGTAAAGATCGTACGGTCTGCGACGGCGTGCCTGGCCATCGAGGTTCTGTTAGAGGCATTGAATGATGCCAGTTAGCTGCGACGGCGCGCGGGGTCTGTCCTCATCAGCATGCGAGCGGCCCGGATGGCAAGGCGGCACGCTTAGCCCTGCTCCTTTACCGCTTTCAGCATACAGCGAGCGACCTTGTCGAAATGGATCAAGGCTGCCGGGGTCAGTTCAAGTTGCTTGCGCCGCGCATCCTCGGTATCGGCAAGATAAATCCAGCCCTTCTCGCGCATCGACTTCAACCGGCCATGCAACATCGCCGGTGATCCAAGGTCGGCCATGCCCATCAGATCCTTGACCGACAAGCGTTCCTGCGAGTGCCGGGCGTTGGCCACGATCATCAGGATACGTTCCTCCAGCGGCTCCAGTGGCGGCAGCGTGGGCAGGTTGCGCAGCGCCTCTGCCAGCTGAATAAAGCGCAAATACAGGTCTGCGAATTTCGTTGACTTGCCCATGATGTTCAATCCTTGAAGGTTACGGTCCGACCATGAGAAAAGCAGTGACGCGATTGCCGGCGATCGACTATCCGGCCCAGAGCAGGTTGCCTGCCGAGCGGGCTTTGGATCATCTGTGTTTCACACATCAATCCGGCGATTCATCAATCGATCCATCCATACATGCATCGATCCATCCATCGATTCAACCTCGCGGTGGCTTGCATCGAAGCCCCGGCATTTACGCATCAAACCCTGAGCAGATCAATAGGCGTCGACTGCCTGTGCTTGATTTAATGTTACATTTTATGTATCAATGTTCCAAGGGGCTCGTCAACGGACATTGATCCAGTCGAACAAATTGTCATTTTTTTTGTAACAAATACGAAATTCGGACCGATAAGCCGCTGTGTTTCTTTTCACAACGCGCATGCGTGTCGCGGCGGCCGGTATTCACCATGGGTGCGCCATTTATTGCTCACGTTCAATGGCGTCACGTGGCCCGTCACCCCAGCGTCGGGGATTGGCATGCCGATTTTTGGTTTGGTAAATGATTATTGTGATTGGGCGCACAATTTTCGCCCCCATGCAAAACTACGCTGTGGCGGCCGCTGAACGAATGCGATAGCCATGCAGCCTCCCGGGGCTGTAAGGGCGGGGCTGTAAGATTTGTTTTCATATTATGTTCTTCCTGACAGGATACAATTCGGCGTTCGAATACTTTGTACTGGCTGGTGATAGACGTTAACGACGATATCTTCGGCCGGCACATGGGGGCCACAAGCCTGTATGGCATGCGTGGGCATGCACGCCCCCGCCGCGGAGACTAACTTTGCTGAGCGCGACCCTACCGACAGAACCGAAGCCAGACCAAGCCGCCACGGGCAAGTTGCGTGTGGTGCCGGCGTCGCTGGGCCGAATCCCGCTGCTTGCGGGATTGCCGGAAGCAATCCTGGCGCAGGTGTCGGCCGAGATTCGGCTGGTTACTTACGGTAAGCGTGAGTTCGTGATGCACAAAGGAGCGCGCGATACCGATCTGCTGTTTCTGCTCGAGGGGCGCCTGTTGGTGGTCGACATCTCCCCCGAAGGCCGCCAGACCGGCCTGAACTTCATTTCACCAGGCGATTTCTTCGGCGAACTGGCGTCCATCGACGGTTTGCCGCGTTCTGCAACCATTGTCGCCGCCGCGCCGTCGCTGGTGGGTGTGCTGCCGAAGAGCGCCGCCCGCAAGCTGATCTTCGGTATACCGATGGTGGCCGAACGCATGCTCAAACATGTGTCGCTGAAGCTGCGCGCTTCGACCGAGTACCGGGTTCTGCTGGGTATTCCTAATGCGTTCTGCCGCGTCTACAGCCTGCTGCGCATGCTGGCGCGCCCCGATCCGGGCAAGCTGATCACCATTGAGAATATGCCGACGCACGAACAGATCGGCTTGATGACCAACACCAGCCGCGAGACGGTCACACGGGCACTGCAGGTACTCTACGAGCAGGGCATCCTCGAAAAAGACGGGCGACGCTCGATTGTGCGCAACCCGCCGCGCTTGCTTGAACTGATACGCGAACACCAGTAAGAACCCGTCGCGCCCGCCTGCGGCAGGCATCGGCCGCCTTCTGCCGTGACCGTTCACTGTCTGCGGCGGAGTGTCCGGCCGTCGAATGAGGGTTGGTGGCGATCGACCCGCCTGACAAAAACAAGATCAACCAGCGAATACATGCGGTGAACCGAGACCTAGCACACCTGCGCAGCAGGCTGGCCGTGGCAGTGCTGGCCGTCGCCTTTACCCTGGTTTATGTCTTTTTGTCCGGGCCGCTGTACGCCGGCCTTGAGCGTTATGCATATGACGCGCTGGTTCGGCTGTCACCGCCGATCCGGCAAGAAGCTCGCGTGGTCATCGTCGACATTGACGAGTCCAGCCTCGCGCGATTCGGTGCGTGGCCTTGGCCGCGCACGACAGTTGCGCGGCTGGTCGATGAGCTGGTTGAACGGCATCGGGTCGGACTGCTCGGCCTCGACGTTGTGTTCCCCTTGCGCCGCGATGGCGACCGGGTGCTGCGCGAGGCGCTCGACAAGCCCAATGTGGTGCTGAGCCAGACCCTCGATTTTGCGTCGACCTCCGACAATCGCGTCGGCACGCTGGCCGACCGCGTCGAAGTCGGCGGACGTCAACATGTGCCGCAAGCCGGCGGCTATGTCGCCAATGACGGCGGCGTGTTGCCTCCCAACCCGGCCGTGGGCCATATCAGTCCCGTCATCGACGACGACGGGCATATCCGCCGCATCTATCCGGTAGCGTGCGCCGGTGATGTCTGCACGATGACGCTCGCACTGCGCATGTATGCGCAACTCACCTCAGGCGGCGATGGCGCGCCGCGCGTCGACTACCGTGATGGCGGCACGCGGCTGCATGTCGACCTGCGCGCCGATGCGCCGCTGGATCTGCCGCTCGATGCCCGGCAGGCGTGGATCGTTCCTTATCGCGTTGCGCCGGGCGGCTTCCCGGTCGTGTCGGCCGCCGCGGTGATGAGCCGCTCACAGACATTGCCCTGGCTGGAAAACAGCATCGTGCTGGTCGGCAGTTCGGCCTTGGGCATCGGCGACCGCGTTGCCACGCCGCTGGCCAATCTGACCCCCGGGGTCGAAGTGCATGCGCAACTGCTGACCGCGCTGCTCGACCGCAGCTTTATTCATCCCATGCCTTTGACGGCGCCGGTCTTCCTCTTGCTGGCCGCAGTTATTCTGGTGTCCTACCTGGGCTGGCCCGGACGCGGGCGCTCACTGCTGCTTGGCTGGCCGCTGCTGGTCTTCACAGCCTGTGGCCTGTTGCTGGCATGGGGACTGCTGGCAAAGGGCATGCTGTTGCCGCTGACGCCGCTGCCGCTGATGGTGCTGTTGATCGGCGGCTTCACCATGCTTCAGCAGAATTTCGTGTTGTCGGCAAGGGTGCGCAAGCTGGGTTCGCAGTTCAGTCAGTTTCTCCCGGCCAGCCTGGTCGGGCGCTTGCTGCGCGACCCGCAAATCGGCCCCGAGACTGAGCGACACACGATGACCGTGCTCATCGTTGATGTGCGCGGCTTCACCGCAGCATCCGAGAACAAGACACCGGAGCAGATTGCCGGCTTTGCACAGAAGTGTTTCGAGACGCTGTCGGCGGAGGTCGCGCGCTATCAGGGCACGATCGAGAAATACACCGGCGATGGCCTGATGGCGCTATGGGGCGTGCCGACCGAAGGCGGGGACGTCCGGCAGGCGCCGGCGATGCATGTGCATCCGGCGACGCACGCATCGCGCCCCGGTGTCGACCTCGGTCATGCGCGCTATGCGGCGCAGGCAGTGAGCGCTGCGGTTGCCATGCTGAGTGCGATTGATGCCCTGGCCGACTGGTTTGATGAGCATGGCTATTCACAGCTGCAGCTCAGCATCGGGCTCAATACCGGCCCAATGTCGGTTGGCGTATTTGGCGGGCAGACGCATCTGGCCTGGTCTGCCCAGGGGCAGGCATTCAACATTGCCAGTCGCATCGAGAGCCTGACGCGAGAAGTCGGAGAGCATCTGCTGATGGGTGAGGAGACCGCATTGCTGCTGGCGGAAGATTCGGTGCGCAAGATCGGCGATTATCCGGTCAAGGGCGTGTCGGTGCCGGTTGCCGTGTATGCGCTGGAAAAGCGGCCAGGCTGAATCGCAGGCATCGCGATCGATCAACCGGGGGGATCCGAGAGAGAAGGATATATTTCCCGAGAGAACTATATTTTTTGCCACTGATCAATGAACTGTTCATTCATGCCCTTGGGTCAGAAAAAAATGTTATCCCCATCACAGTTATGGAATATATTCCGGGCGTAATCTGTTCGAATAATGAGCATTGGATCAGCATTGTTACAACTTTTGCAATTAAAGATGGGTCTCTTTGCCATTCTTCGCTCCGTGATAGTCGTGGTGTGCCTGCTGCTGGCGCCTGCCATGGCGACGGCCGCCGACGCGGTCGGCCGTGTGCTGTTCGCGATCGGTGATGCGCGGCTTGCTGCCAACGGTTCCGTGCTGAAGAAAGACGATGTGATTGCCGTCGGTCAGGCGGTGACGACAGGCGCCAATGGCCATGTGCATATTCGTTTCATTGACGATGCCTTTGTCAGTGTCCGTCCGAACTCAAGGCTGCAGGTCGAGCAATACGTGTTCGACGAACGGGAGCCGAAGAACAATCGTGTCCGCTTCAGTCTCTCGCAGGGAGTGGCGCGGCTGATTACCGGCAAGGCCGGGCAGGCTGCGAAGGAAAACTTTCGGGTAAATACGCCGGTCGCTGCGATCGGTATCCGTGGCACGGATTTTGTGGTGCAGGCCAAGGATGCGCTGACACGCGTTGCAGTGCAACAGGGCGCCATCGTTGCAGCGCCATTTTCGGATCAATGCGCGCGCGATGCGTTCGGCCCCTGTGGTGGCGGACTGTCCGCGCAGCTGACGGGCACGCTCGGTGGTCGCTATCTCGAGATCACCTCCGACAGCAAGCCGGTGCTTCAGATCCTGGCGCCCGGACAGGCCAAGGACATTTTCGGCTTCCCCCGCCCGGAAGAGCCAATGGTCAATACGCCGACCTTGCGTACCAAGAGTGCCGAGGCTTTCGGCAATACCCTGTTCTGGGGGCGCTGGTCTGGCCAGGCGTCCGTGCCCGCGGGCTATGAAATGCTGGGCCGGAACGATGCGCTGGTTTTGTACCGCTCGGAAGGTGTCACATCCCTCCCGCAGAGCGGCACCTTTTCGTTCACGCCCATCGAGGCGGTCGGCTTCGCCCGCACCACTGACGGTGTACTGAAGCCGGCCGATATCACTTCCCCGGTGCTGACGGTGAACTTCAACAACCGGACCTACGATACGGCCTTCACCTGGACAGGCGAGGAGCGCAGCCTGCGGATGCGCAATGTCGGAAACATTTCCGATACGGGACGCTTTGTTCCCGATCGCAGCGCGTCCAACGTGACGATCTCCGGTGGACTCAACAACGAAGGCAGTGAGGCGGCTTACGTATTCATGCGGCGCCTGGTCGGGGACGACGCGTATGGCCTGATACGCTTCCATAATTAGATCAAGAGCAGACCCTGTTCCGGAACGAGCGCAGACATTTCATCGCTTCGCTGCTTCCGCCGGTACGCAATGCGGCCCTGGCGGCGCTTTGTCTCGCTCCCTCACTTTTGCTGGCCCAGCCTGCGTCGCCGGGCGCCCAGCCGCGCGGTGAGTCACAGCTCGCCGGCTATCAGGAGGTCATGCGCGAGGCCGCTGCGTTGCACCGCGCGCGGCGGTTCCGGGAAGCACTGGCCTTGCTGTCGGCCCATGAGGAAGAGTTCGCCGGCGACTCTTACTTTGACTATCAGCTGGGGGTCACCGCGCTGGAATCCGGCCAGCCCGGCATCGCGCAGCAGGCGCTTGAGCGGGCGGTGCTGGTCAGGCCGGATTTCGCCGGTGCGTGGATTGATCTCGCGCTCGCGCATGCGCGTCTGGGCGACGTCGAGATAGCGCTGCAGATCGTGGCGCACATCGAATCGAGCTTCAACGTACCATTGCCCCTCCGCGCGCAGCTGACCAACCTGCGCGCCGAACTGAAAGAGCCGCGCAAGCACCTCGATGTCAACCCGGCGTCGTTGCTTGGCGCGCGAACGGGCTATCTCCAGCTTTCAGCCGGACGGGACACCAATGCCAACCTCGGGCTCGCCAGCGGCACATTCACCCTGACCCCGATCGGCTCGCCGCCCATCCAGCTCGAGATCACGCCGGCGGCGCGTGCGAAGCCGGATTCGTTCACTCAGGTCCGCGGAGACCTGCAGCAGATCCTGCAGTATGGCGACAGGCAAAAGGGACGGATCTATGCGTCCGGGCAGTACCGTGAATATGGCGTGCAGAACGATTACAGTCTCGGCGACGCCTTGCTGAACTATACGCACGAGTACGCACTGACCAGCAGCCGCAACTGGTGGCTTGAAGGTGCCGTCGGCGCGCGGTCTCTGGTCATTGGCGGCAACCGGCTTGCGTCCACCCAGAGTGTTGGGATCGGCATGGTGGCCTATGCGAATGGCTGTCGTTATGGCGGCCGGTTCACCGGCGAGGTGCGTAACTACGGCGTGAGCGGCTATGTCGATGCCGACATTCCTTCGATCACCCTGTCGACCGCCTGCCGGCGCGGCATCCATCAGTACGGCGGCATTGTGAGCGTGTCGAGCGATGAGCCCCGTGCCGTTCGGGCCGGCGGCCGTACTGACCGCATCGAGCTGGCGTTGCACTACGCTGGACAGATTTCGCCGCATGCCGAGGTGATGGTGGTGGGGCTGGTAGGCCAGTACCTCGATGCCACCGGTTACAGCCCCTTGCTGGACAAAGGCGCCAGCCGCCGGATCACCCGCAGCAGCTTGCGCCTGGCCTGGTTATGGGAATTCAATCCGGCACGCCCGCAATGGGCGCTTCAGACCGAGCTTGAGCGCCTCGAGGATCGATCCAACCTGGAGATCTTCAACGTGCGCAATACCCGGATGGCCGTCGGGCTGCGTTATCAATATTAAAGTTTTCAAAAATATAAGCAAATCGGCCGCGTGAATGCCCCGGGCCGGGATAGTCGGTCTCACGAGATGCATGAATCGTAAAAATGTGACTGTGCCCACAAACCTGCGAGGCGGCCAAACCTACGATAAGGAGCCAAAAAGAGGGGAGGGGAGTGTTCTCTCCATTCGGAAGCTCAACAGCTGGCAAACGAGCAGTACCGCAGCAAAGACAATTTCAACCGACAGGAGCAAGTAATGGCGAATACGTCATCTTATGACATCGTCGACGGCAATCGCGTCGACAATCCGACGGACGACACGACCTACGTGTTCAGCCCGAGCGCACTGATGAAGAGCTTTACGCTCGGCGGCAAATCCGATGGCGACACCGTGGCCATCGACGCGGCGAGCACCGACTTCCGCGTGAAGTTCAAGAAAAATGCAATGACCCTGATCGGTCGTCCGGATACGGGCGCCGCCGGCGTGATCGTCAAGGTTCAGTTCGACACTGACGCTGATGGCGGCGACGGTAAACTGGTCTTCCTGGATGGCACGATCGATGTGTCCTTCCAGCCGAACGTGCCGGGCGGCCTGAAGGGCGTCTGGACCTTTGGCGGGATCCAGGGTGCCAAGAAGCTGAACCTGAACTCGGCTGACATCAGCTACACGATCGATGGTTCGCATACCTATGCACAGGCAGCCACCGCTGCGAATGCCGCACTGAACTCGCAGACCCTCGACCTGACCGTGAATCCGGACGATATCGTCCTGGATGCGGTCGACACCGTGGACACCGTGCGCGGCATCATCGATTTCGACGTGACGAACTGGGGCTACACCATTGGTGAAGACTTCGGTTTCGACATCGGCGGCGTGGACAACTCCACCTTCAACCTGGGCGACACGATCACCGGCAACGGCAACACCCGCGTTGAACTGACGCTCGACACCTCGTCATCCTTCCTCGGCGGCGAAGATCTGCCGTGGGGCGGCGAAGACGGCATGTACATCGAGGCGGAATACGTCGAGATGTCCGGTATCGACGAGCTGGCCCTGAAGGCTGGCAGCAGCAACGGCGCGGTTTTCTTTGACGCGAGCACCTACGGCAACGACATCAGCAAGATTTCGCTGACCGGCCGCGACGGCATGTTCGTTGATATCAACAACCTGCAGGCGGATGAGACGCTGGACGTGTCGCTGCAAACCGGTGGCGGAATGTATGTGTCCGGTGAGTGGAACGACCTGGACTTCGACATCAGCCTGAACAACTCGGATGACTCGTCGAACTCGAGCGTCAACCTGACGGCCGCTGCGATCGCAGTCGTCGCGGGCAACAACGCTTTCGCTGACCTTCATGTCGGTCAATCCGGCGACACGGTCGACAACATCACGCTCGGTACCCTGAGTCTGACCGCCGGCAAGCAAGGCGAAGTCGATGCGTATGTGTACGCGACGGCGGATAGCGACGGCTCGGCTTCGGTCGGCAACCTCACGGTGGGCAACGTCAGCCTGACGCTGGCCAAGTCGGCGGATGATTCGAATGTGACGATCTCGATGTCGGCTGATGCTGACGACGGTTCGGCCACCGTCGGCAACCTGAGCGTCGGCAGCATCACCGTCAATGGCGCAGAGAACACCGACTTTGACACCATTAACCTGTTCCAGTACGCATATGCCGACAGCGGCGATGCGACGATTGGTAACCGTACCGTGGGCGACATCAATGTCAAGCTGGGCGCGGGTGACTCGAATGACGGTGGCAACGTCATCTCCATTTCGCAATCGGCCACGGCGAGTGGCGAAGGCAATGCCACGATCGGCAATACCAAGATCGGCAATATTTCCATTACTGCCGGTGACGAAGTCGATAACGTGGATCTGTTCATCGAGTCGTGGGCCTATGCTGACACGGGCAACGCAACGATTGGCGACACCGTCATTGGCAATATCGCGATGAATGCCGGCAAAGGCGATGGCTCGGAAAACTGGTTCTCGTTCTCGATCATGGCCGAAGCGACGGTTGATGTAGAGGGCGACGCAAGCGTCGGCGACCTGACGATCGGTAACATCACCCAGATCGTGGGCGATGCTGCCGTGGACGGCGACGGCAACGTTATCGACGACCAGGATACCAAGCTGTGGGCGTACGCATGGCGCAACGCAGAAAGCGACAAAGGTAATGCCAGCGTCGGCGACCTCACGGTTGGCAATGTGATCCAGACCGCTGGTGACGATCAGCTCGCAACCTTCGAGGCATCGCAGTCGGCTGACGCTGTGTCGGGCGATGCGACCATCGGTAACCTGACGGTGGGCAACCTGACGACGACCCTGGGCGACCGCGGCGAAGCCTACGGATGGATCTACCAGTGGGGTGACGTCGATGGCGGCAACCTCGTGATGGGTGATCTGACGGTCGGCAACGTCGACATGCGCGCTCAGGTGGACAGCACCGTTTACTTCAGCGTCGAACAGACTGGCGACGCACACTCTTCGGATGACACGGTCACCATCGGCAATACCAAGGTCGGCAATGTCAACCTGGCCGCTGGCGCCGATAGCGAAGTGACCTTTGGTCTGTATGTAACTGCCTACAACGAGTCTGACGGTAATCGCGAAGACACGTCCGTGGGCAATGTGACGGTCGGTAACGTCGCCATCACTGCACAGAATGCCGCCAATGTCGGTTTCTGGAACGACGTCTACGCAGGTAAGGTCGGCAACATCGGTTACGGTAATGTCGATGTCAAGGTCGGTGAAAACTCACAGGTCGATTATTTCTACATCAGCGCGTCTGCAAGCACGGGCGATGTCGGCAATTTCACTGTCGGCAATGTAACGGTTGATCTCGACAACGGTGCGTATCTCGACGGTGATGCAAGCGATGCCGAAGAAGGCGGTTTCGATGTCTATGCGTACAACAGCATCGGCAACGTCACGATCGGCAACCAGACGGTCAATGCGGCAACCGACGCTGATTTCGGCATCGGTGAAGATTTCGAGCACCACTTCTACGCTGACAACGGTTCGATCGGCGCCGTGAACCTGGGCGCAGTCGCACTCAATGCGATCGGTGAAGACGCTGACATCGACCTGGATACCTACTTCTGGGCAGAAGACAGCATCAAGTCGGTCAAGATGGGCAACGTCGCGATGGCGGCCAGCGGTGAGGATGCAGATTCGGACTACGAAGTCTTCATTTCGTCGGATGGCGAAATCGGTGACATCACCGTCGGCAACGTGTCGGCCAGCGCAGTTGGCGAAGATGCCAACGGCGAAGCCAACTTCTACGTGTGGGCTGACAACGATATTGGCAACGTCAAGTTCGGTAACATCGTTGTCAATGCTGAGAACGAGCATGCACCGGACGTCGTCTGGGGCTCGGCGAATGCGACGGTGGATATCACCATCACCGGTTCCAGCGATATCGGCAACATCACCGTGGGTTCGGTGACGATGACGGCTGTCGGCGAAGACGCGGATTCCGATTTCGACCTGCGTATCGGCACGGGTAACGGTGATTTGCTGGAAAACATCGGCGACATCACCATCGGCAACCTGAGCCTGATGGCCAGCGGTTCGTCGGCGGATGTCGATGCGCAGATCTACGCCGATTCGGAGTCCGGCGATATCGGTCTAATGAAGGTCGGCAACATCGATATCACTGTGGCCAACACCGAAGAAGCCCAAGAAGCCGCCACTGTGTCGTTGACCATCGACACGTATGGTGACCTTACCGTCGGTAACATCAGCCTGACACAGGGTGATATGACCGATTGGGGCGCGAACGATTCCACGACTTTCAGCGAGTGGAACGATGCCGACATGTACGCTTACGTTGAACTGGATTCGTGGAACGGCGACCTCGTCGTTGGCGACATCACGGTTACCGGCGGCTACCTGACGAGCGTCTCTGATGACGATAACGATAACTACGGCTACCTCGGCTGGGATGTCACGGATTCCGACGGTAACTGGCTGCATCTGTACGCTGATGGCACGATCACGGTCGGCAACATCGACTACAGCGGTTACGAGCGTTTCGCTACGATCGACGTCAGCGAATGGCTCGGCGCTGCCAACATCAAGGCATCGCAGGGCGGTTCGGATATCACCGACAACGCTGGTCAGAACACCATCACCCTGGGTGACGGTGCGGACACCGTGTACCTGCTGAACTCCAACGGCGACAAGGATGTGACGGTTGCGGCGAATGCGGACGTGATCATCGATTTCGATGCAGCAGAAGATCTGATCGATCTCGAATTCAGCTGGGATGAATATGCTGAAGACGAGTCGGGCAGCATCACGACCTACGGTGGCTTCCTTGCAGCAGCAGATACTGCCGACAAGGATATCTATGCGATCAAAGTCGGCAGCGACATCTGGGTGGCATTGGATTCCGACGATGACAACACCGTTGATTTCGTGGTGAAGCTGGCCGGTCTTTCGACCATCTCTGAATCTGATTTCACCTCGTGATTCTGAGTAAGAGCCTGTAAAACCAATTAGTTTGTATCCACTTGAAGAGGGCAGCAATGCCCTCTTTTTTTTGAATTCAGGTAAATGTCAACCGTAAAAGAAATCATCGAGACGCTCAATGAGCTGGAATCGAGGAGGAAATATTCGGACGCCCTCGGAGTGGCGCAGAAGGCGATGCAGGAGCATCCGCGTCAGCGGCCGCTGGCGCTACGGGTGGCGCAGCTGCTGCTGACCTGCAAGCAGGCGGACCAGGCGCTCCTCTTGTTCAAGGCCTTGCATGAAGAAGGCGAGGCGGATGGCAAGCAGGATCTGCCGACGCTGGTGGGCCTGGCGCGCAGCCTGCAGGAAACCGAACATTACAAAGAGGCGCAGAACCTGTTTGGGCAGCTGGTGCAGAAAGCCCCGAAGCATCCGGAGGTGCTGGTTGGCTGGGCCGCCTGTCTGGAACATGCCGGACGCACGGATGAGGCGATGCAGCATGCGCGGCAGGCACTGCAGTTCAATGGCGACCACAAGCGGGCGACCCATTTGCTGGCCAGGCTGCTGATCGAGAAAGATCAGCATGACGAGGGCCTGCAGTTACTGGAAAAGAATATTCTGCGCAATGACTTCTTTGCCGACTCGATCGATTTGTGGATCAATACACTGCAAAAGCTCGAAAGGCACCGCTATGCGCAGGACAAGCTGGAAGCGCTGATGCAGGCCAATCCGGACACGCTGGAGTTTGTCTACGGATTTGCCGTGCTAGCCAACAAGGCGGGCGAGATCGCACTGGCCAGGCCGGCCTTTGACAAGGCGATCGCACTGAGCCCCAATAATCCGCGGATCTACTATGACGTCGGTGTGATGGAGCGGGTTGCGGGCAATCTGGAACGCTCCCGGCAGATGATCGCCAGGGCGCTGGACCTGAAGCCGGATAATCCGGCGGCCATCCGCACCTATGGCGCCGACCACAAATATGTCTACGGCGACGACAATTACCGGCGCCTGAATTATGTCGCCGCGAATTTCTCGAAATTCAATACACAGGAGCAGGTGAACCTGCACTACGCGCTGGCCAAGGCAGCCGAGGATGTCGGCGAGCTGGATACGGCGTTCAGGCACTATGCGATCGGCGGCGAAAAAAAGCGGCGCTCGATGAAGTACAACGAGCAGGAGTCTGCGCGACTGTACGAACTCATTCCAAAGGTCGTCACGCCGCAAAGTCTGGCCGATGCGAAGCAGCGCGGCTGCGACAGCGATGTGCCGGTCTTTATTCTGGGCATGCCGCGCTCAGGTACCTCGCTGATGGAGCAGATCCTGTCGGCCCATCCGGATATTTTCGGCGCCGGCGAGTTGAAATACCTGACCGGCATTCTGGAAAATATCACGGTCGGCCAGGGCGCGCGGCTGCGCATGGGCGACAAGGATCCGGTCTTCCCTTACGACGACAATGCATCCTGGGCGCTGCGCGGCGAGCGTTATGTGGAAAGAATCAGGAAGCTGGCGGATCGCCCCGATTACAAGCGCATCGTCGACAAGATGCCGGGCAACTTCAATTTCGTCGGCCTGATCCACGCGATCCTGCCAAACGCCAAGATCATTCACAGCCGTCGTCATCCGGTGGAAACCTGCCTGTCGGCCTATCGCATTCATTTTGCGGAAGGACACCACTGGTCATATCGCCTGCGCGAGCTCGGACGGCATTACAAGCGCTACTGGACGCTGATGCAGCACTGGCGCGAAGCCTTCCCGGGGGTGATGTACGAGGTGCGCTATGAAGACAATGTGGCCGACGTCGAGGGATCGGCGAAGAAGCTGATCGACTATCTCGGACTGGAATGGAACGAGAACTGCCTCAATTTCTATAACACGGACCGTCCGGTGAAGACCGCCAGTGTCACGCAGGTGCGCAAGCCGATCTATACCACCAGCACGAACCGGTGGCGCAAATATGAAAAGTACCTGCAGCCGCTGCTGGAAGAGCTTGGCGACATCGTGCCGCAGTACGAAAGCGAGATCGCCCACCTGATCCAGAAATAAGCGATGGGCTTGCAGGCGAAATATGACGCGCGGGCGGACCGGATGCTGTTGACGGTGCAGGCCGCCGAAGGCACGCCGGTCGCCATCTGGGTCACGCGCCGGCAGTGGCTGAACCTGCTGCATGCGTTGCCGGGCTTTATGCCGGCATCCGCAGAAGGTGCTGCCGCGGCCGGGACGAACTCGGCTGCGACGGAGCCGCCGGCGCGCCGGGAGCGCCGTCAGTTCGCTCCGGCGGGCGAGCCGGTTGAGTTGCAGTCGCTTCGCGTGGTGCCGCTGGACGCCGGCGTCAAGGTGATTTTTGTGATTGGCGAGCAAGCCGTGGGTGTCGAGTTCACCGAGGCCGGCGTTCAGCAGTTGCTGGCGATGCTTCAGCAGCAGGCCGAGCGGGCCGGGTGGGACGCGTCGGCTGCACTGGCCCGGCTCGACGCGGCATTGCTTGCGAACGCCGCGATGAAGAATGCCAGGAAGCTGCACTGAACAAGGAAGGATGATGAGCGGCACGTATAGCTGGGCGCAGATGCTGGACGAGTTTCGTCGGCTGGGCGGGGTGGCCGAGAATGTGGAGCAGAGGCGCGGCCACCACGGCAATGGTCTTTTTCCGGTGGATCCGGCGCAGCCGATCCGTATCAAGATTCCCGAGCCGCTGCTGCTGGACATGAATCAGCTGGTGCTGGACGGCGACGATCTTGTCGTCGCGGCAGACGCTGCGGTGCCGGACAAGGTGCGGGGCTTCATTGCCCGCTATCAGCGGCATTTTTCCTGGGGCGCCGACGGCCGTCATTACGCCGAAGCGTTCGAAAAAGGCCTTCGGGCGTTGCCGGAACCCTTGCTAAAGAGGCTGCAAGATTTTCGGCTGGTGAACCTGGCCGTCCGGAAGAATGACGACGGGCTTCAGCGTCTGCGGCAGCGATTTCTTCATTCTCGCTGCATTCGCTACCATGACCGCCACGTGCTGATGCCCATCATTGAGCTGGTCAATCATGCGCCGCGCAGTCCGGCCTACCAGATTGGCAAGGGCATCGAGCTCAAGGGGCAGTTCGCCGATGAAGTCACGGTCAATTATTCGCCGCACAGCGACGCGCTGATGCGTTTCTTCAGCTACGGCTTTGCCAATGCGGAGCCGCCGGCTTACAGCCTGCCGATCCAGCTGAAGCTTGGCAACGGGAAGCTTGTGCGCATCGCTTATGACACCGGACGGACGGCGGCGGCCGGCAAGCTGCCGCTTCCCGAGCTGAGCGTCGATGGCGATTCCCTGCGGTTGTCGCATCTGCGGATCGGCATGATGCACGCGCCGCGTCTGCCGAGGACGCTGCTGCGCAAGACGCTGGGTGACTGGCAGGAAGCGGAAGTCGATGAGTTGTTTGATCGTGTGCGCAGCATTAACCTGATTGCGCTGACTGAGCTGCTCGAGCTGGCTGAGGGTGTCGATACCGAGGTCGGACGCGAGTTGCGCGCCGCACTACGCCATCAGCTGCGGGCATTGGCCCAGTGTTACGGGGTCCGCACGGATCTGAGCTAGCGGGCGGCCATGAATGAGATGCTGATTGCGGCCGGCGCGCTCACGGGCCTGCTGGTTGGGTTGACGGGGGTGGGCGGCGGCGCACTGATGACGCCGCTGCTGTTGCTGGTCTTTGGTGTGGCGCCGTTGTCGGCGGTCGGCACGGACCTGTGGTTCGCTGCGATCACCAAGCTCTTTGCTACCCGTGTACACCACGGTCATGGCCTGATTGACTGGCAGGTCGTCAAGCGCTTGTGGCTGGGCAGCCTGACGGCCTCGGCACTGACGCTGGTATGGATGAAGCTGCACCCGGTGGATGAGGGGGCGGTCACGCTGCTCAAGACCGCGATCGCCGTGGCCGTCTTGCTGACAGCCCTGGGCCTGCTGTTTCAAAAGCCCTTGCATGCGGTAGGCCGCCGCTTGCGCACGACCGACGGCGTGCATTTTAAGGCGGTGCAGATGCCGCTGACGGTGCTGGCGGGCGCGGTGCTGGGCGTGCTGGTGACGCTGACGTCGGTCGGTGCCGGCGCGCTGGGCGCGGTGTTCCTCGCCTACCTGTACCCGCTGCGACTGACGCCGCCGCGCCTGATTGCCTCGGATATCGTGCATGCGATTCCGCTGGCGATTTTTGCTGGCTTCGGACATCTGCTGATCGGGAATGTGGACTTTGCCTTGCTGGGCAATTTGCTGCTGGGCTCGGTTCCGGCGGTGTTGATTGGCGCGATGCTCTCCGCGCGCTTGCCGCATGCCTTGCTGCGGGGCGCGCTGGCGATCGTGCTGCTGTCGATCGGATTGAAGCTGTGGTGGAGTGTGGGCGGCCTGCATTGATCCCGGTAGACCTGCCCGGGGCAGATGCGTGGCGTGCGATTGAGTGTAAAAAACAGAACCTAACGCGCTTATGACGGAACTTGCTGACAGCCAGACGCAAACACCTGCGTCATCGATCGCCGCCATTGTCGGTGACGAAGAGATCACTTATGCCGGATTCCTGGCCGATATTCAGGCAGCCGAAGCCTGGCTAGGCGCGCAACTGTCGACTGACGAAGAACGCATCATCGTCAGTCTTCGCCACACGTACTGGCATTGGGTAGTGACACTGGCCTTGCTGCAGCTTGGCAAAGCTTGCGTGTCGATCTTGAAGCCCGCGACGCTCGAGCCTGTGCCGGGCGAAGCGTTTCATGCCTGCCTGACCGATTTTCCTCTGACGCTGGAAGGGCGTGTGCTGGACGTTCCGTATGCCGGGCTGCGGTCCGCGAGCAGGCAAGCTCCCGATGCCGAGCCCCCGGAGAGCGCGCTCAGCCGTCTCAAGTTCAAATTGCCTGGGCGTGCGCAGCGGATCTTGCTGACCTCAGGAACAACAGGGCGGCCGAAGATGGTCTGCATCCGCGCTGCGCTGCTGCACGAGCGCCTGCAGGCAGCCCGGTCGCAGTATGGCAGGGACGTTTCCTCGCAAACGCGACTGTTGACGCTGATGGGCATCGACACGATCGGCGGCTTCCTGATTACGCTGATCACCTGGTTGCGCGGCGGCCTGGTCTTGTTTGGCGTGCCTGCGGAGCACGGATCGGGCGAAGTCGGTGTTCCTGTCGGGCGCAGCAATCTCCTGTCGGCTTCGCCCGCCCGGCTTAAGGATTTGCTCGCCAGGGAGCGGGGTGTTTTCCCCGGGCACGCGCAGCGCCTGGTCAGGGTGGGAGGCGCGCGTTTGCATGTGTCGGTGCGGGATGAGGCGCTGCGCCGGCTCGGCTGCCGTGTGCAGACCACTTACGGCGCGACGGAACTTGGCCTGGTGGCGAGTTGCGATGCGATGCGGCTCGATCAGTTTCCCGGTGCGGCCGGGCAGGTCTTCCCGAATGTGCAGGTGGAGATCGTCGATCGCCGTGACCAGCCCGTGGCGGCCGGAGCAGAAGGCGTGGTGCGTTGCCGGACGCCCGGCATGGCCGAGGCCTATGTCGGGGAGCCGCAATCGGAGCAGTTCCGCGACGGATGGTTTTATCCGGGCGATCTCGGCACCTTGTCGGAAGACGGGTTCCTGGTGATCACGGGTCGCATTTCGGACGTCATCAATTTGGGCGGACGCAAGTTGTCGGCGGTGGATCTGGAAACCCGGCTGCTGCATGCCGAGGGCCTGAAAGATGTCTGCGTGGCGATGGTGGACGACGCGGGCAGCATGGTGCTGGTGGTTGTGGTGGTGCATGACGACGACCTTCAGACCGAGGCCATGCGACCGCGCATCGAAAAATTACTGCCGAAGTCCTTGCCATTTGACCTGGTGCGCGTGCCTGCCCTGCCGCGCAACGAAATGGGCAAGCTGCCCCGCGCACTGATAGCCCGGCTCCTGAAGCAACTGCTCAGGGAGCAGCGTGCGCCGCAGTGAGCGGCGCCGCCGCGACCTTTTATCGATAAACTTATGGCCGACCTGAATTCGATGCCTGTTTCGCAAACGGCCGTGTGGAAAAGGCACGCCAGCCAGTGGGCGCGCGTCGGCCCGCCGCTGAAGCCTTCGCCCGAAGATGGCGCACTGACACTCGCGGCCCTGGGGCCGGCGATTCAGCAGGCGCCCTGCCTGTTGGCCATTCTTGGTGTGACGCCCGAACTGGTTCAGCTGCCGTGGCCGCAGTCCGTCGAGCTGCGCGCGTATGACCATAGTGCCGAGATGATCGCCTCGCTGTGGCGCAAACATCCGTCGCGACGGTCGTCGGTTGCACAGGCGGGATGGCAGCAATTGCCGGTCGCGGACGGCAGCTTTCATGCCGTCGTCGGCGATGGTTCACTGAATGCCTTGCCCAGTCTGGCAGCTTATGGCGAGGTGCTGAAGGAACTGCATCGCACCATGAGAGAGGGCGCGAGTGCAGTGATTCGTTGCTTTATTCGCCCTGACCGTGCGGAGACGCTGGCGGAGGTGGTGGATGCCGTGAACGCCGGGCAGGTCGGAAGTTTTCATGCACTGAAGTGGCGTATCGCCATGTGTCTGGCCGCCGTGCCCGGCGCGGGCGTTGCAGTGCGCGATATCCGCAGCGCTCTGGACGCCTATTTCCCGTCGCGGCCCGGGCTGGCGAGCAAGACGGGCTGGCCTCAGGAGGTGATCGATACGATTGACGCCTACAAGGATTCGGCGACTTGCTACAGTTTTCCTTCGCTTGGCGAGCTTCGTCTGCAATGCCAGCCCTACTTTGATATTGCGGGTGTCCGGTACGGTTCTTATGAATTGAGTGATCGCTGTCCGATGATCACTTTTCAGCGGCTTGGGCGCAACAGGAACGGGGAATGAGCGGACGGCCGGTGCCGGACGACTGGCGGTCAAGCGGCGACATTACCGCGTTGGCTGGTTATGCGTATGGTTGCCGCTATCCGTCACTTGTCCTGAATGTCGAAGGAAGGGCGCTGAGCCCTGACGAGCAGCGGCGGCTCTGGGACGGTTTGCGTGCCGGCGAGCCGTCGATCGGCGAGCCGGACGGGACAAGTTTGACATCCCCGGGTTGGCGGCAAAGCGTCGAATGGCTGTTAGGGGCGTGGCAATCGCTGCAAGTGGCGATGGGGTTGCCGGTGTACGAGGCGGGCCGGATCCTGGCCTTGTCGCCCGGACGCGCACGCTGCGCCGTTCCGGGTCTATGGATAGCCCGGCGCGACCTCGCCGCGGTCATCCTGCAGACCTTCACCTTTTTGTCGAACGCGTCCGCCGACGGTGGAAAGGATGCCGCCGCTGCACTGGCTGAGGCGATCCGGAAGCTTCGCACTTATGCACCGGCGGGTTCGAATGTCCCGCGCCTGGTGCGGGCGGCGTATGAGCTGCACCTGCCTTTCCACGAATTGCCTGCCAGCGTTTACCAGTTCGGGACAGCAGCGCGCGCACGCTGGATGGACAGTTCGTTTACTGATGTTACGCCGACGATCTCGGCACAATTATCGAGGAACAAGGTCTGGGCGTCTTTGCTGCTGCGGCAAGCCGGACTGCCCGTGCCCACTCACCGGCTGGTGACCGATGTCAGCACGGCCCTGACCGCCAGCCGAGATCTCGGTTATCCGGTGGTGGTCAAGCCGGCCGACCGGGATGGTGGCGTGGGCGTGGCAGCAGGCCTGACGTCGGACGATGAAGTGCGGGCCGCCTATGACGCCGCCAGAAAACATTCCGACCGGGTCCTGGTGGAAAAGCACGTAGGGGGCAAAGACTATCGGCTGACCGTATTCAATGGGCAGGTCATCTGGGCGATTGAGCGTGTTCCGGCCGGCGTGAGCGGAGACGGCCGGCGTACGGTCGCTGAACTGGTCGCACAGGTGAATGCCGATCCGCGCCGCGGCGAAGGCAATCACGCACCGCTGAAGCGATTGATACTGGATGACGAAGCCCGGGACCTGTTGCGCACTCAGGGCCTCGCTGATCACGCCATTCCCGCGCCGGGGCGATTTGTCCGGTTGCGCCGGGCCGCCAATGTCGCCTCTGGCGGAACGCCGGTTGCGGTATTCGACAAGGTCCATCCCGACAACGCCAGGCTTGCCGTCCGGGCGGCCGATGTCCTGCGGCTGGATTTGGCCGGAATCGACTTGCTGATTCCGGATATTTCTGTCTCGTGGCGTGACTCAGCGGCGGCAATTTGCGAGGTCAACGGGCAGCCGAATCTGGGGCAAACGACGGCAGCGCATGTCTACGCTCCGATATTGCTGAGCCTGGTGGCTGGCTCAGGGCGGGTACCGGTCATGCTGGTGTTGGGCGCGTCGCAACCGCAGCCATGGCTGGACGCGCTGGAGGCGCAATGGGCAGATGAGGGCGCGCAGGTCGGCGTCGCCGGGCCGGCCGGTGTGACTGTCGGCGACGAACTGATTTATCCCGGCCCGGTATCGCCCTATGACGGCGGGAAGATGTTGGTGCTGAACCGCCATGTCGATGTCATCGTCCTCGCATTGAATGACGACAGTATCCTGGACAAGGGTTTGCCCTGCGACCGCTGCGATGCCATTGTGCTGGCCGGCACCGACGTCCGTTTCGACAGCCTGGCTCAGGGCGAAAGCCCGCAGCACCGGATGGCCGAGCTATTAAGGGGGATCTTGCCGGCCTGCGACGGCGTGATATTGCAGACGACCGACGGTGAACTGAAGTTGCGCGGAGTGGCGGAGCGTACCGAGGCTGTCTGGCATTCGCTGCAAGGCTCCGTCGGCAGCATGGCCGTCGATGCCGTGGCAATGATCCGCGCCATTGTTGTCAATCGTGAAAAAAGTTTTGCCCGGGACGGTACGCCGTTTCGCCCGTCAGGGCGGGCCTTGGCCGCTGAATGAGCGCCATGCCCGCGGCAAGGGTTGCGACGATGGCGTCGCTGCGGTGCGGGATATAAAATTCAGAATGGATCTGCAAACTGGAAAATTTTTCGGTGCAATCGCTACAGGCCTGTGCCTGCTGGCCGTAGAAGCTTTAGCGCAGGGGCCTGCGCCGGACACGGTCGTCGATGGTGTCATCGTCGATGGCGGCGTGGTCTGCCCGCTTTTGCAGACGAAGGATGGTCTGCAGATTTCCCTGCAGGGAGTGGCGCGCGACCGCTTTCCTGCAGGGACCTGCCTGAATATTGAAGGCCGTTTTGTGCGCGTTTCCAAATGCATGCAAGGCGCAAGGACCTTATGGGTCAGAAGAATTCTGGATATGGAAGATGCTAGATGATGTTCCTTAAGAAGATCCGGCTGGGCGAATCCGAAACGATGACCGCTGTAGCGGCGGACGACGCATTTCTCCGGCCTTTTCGTTATCGGCTTGAGATTCCGTCCGATCCGCTTTTCGCCAGCGATGTGCAGTGGCACCTCGGGTATATCGGCAGTTTCGGTTTTCTTTTGACGAAATCGGCAGCGGCGACCGGTGGGATCGAGGCTGTCTGGGCCGATTATCAGGGCGATGACATTGATGTCGGTATCTGGGATGACGGCGTTCAACAGACTCACTGGGATCTGAGCGCGAATTACGACGCATCGAAGCAGGTGACCGTCAGCGGAACGCTGAACGATGGGCAGCCGCTGACCTCCACGGACGGCCACGGCACGTCGGTCGCCGGATTGATTGCCGCTGACGATAACGGGCGCGGCGGTGTCGGCATTGCGCATGATGCGCAAATCACGGCGATCCGGATTTTCGGCGGTGCCGACGACATCAACAGTGCATGGTTCCGGTACCTGCTGACGCTCGACAGCCTGGGCCAGTTCGACGTGACGAATCACAGTTACGGCGGCACCCCGGATTTTTACAAGTACGGCGATGTTGCGAAGTTCGAGACGGCTGCCATCGCAGGGCGCGGTGGGCTGGGTACTGTCAACCTGAAGTCCGCGGGCAACAGCAATATCGACGGTAACGGCGAGGCGCTGGATGCGTCGCGTTTTACGGTCACCGTGGCGGCCGTCGGTGGCAACAGCACGGGCAACATTGCCTCGTATTCGACTTATGGCGCGCACGTGCTTGTCTCGGCACCTGCCGCCTCCGTGACGGCCGACCTGCTGGGCTCGACGGCAGGCTACAACGGCCTGCTCTCCGATGATTACACCAATGGCTTTGGCGGCACGTCAGCGGCGAGTCCGGTGACGGCGGGTGTGGTGACGCTGATGCTGGACGCCAATCCGGAGCTGGGCTGGCGCGATGTGCAGAACATTCTGGCCTATAGCGCAGTAGGCGTCGGCAGTTTGTACAGCGGCGTGACCGCCAACGAAAACTTCGCGTGGAAATGGAACGGCACCGGCAACTGGAACGGCGGCGGCCTGCATTTCAGCGAGGACTACGGATACGGTATGGTCAACGCCTTCAATGCCGTGCGCATGGCTGAGGTCTGGGGAATCCTGCATGCGCAGCCCGCCACGTCGGCCAATGAGGAGCGTGCATCCACCGGCACCTTGCAGGCTGAACAACCCATTACCGATCTCGGCACGTCCAGTTACCGTTTCACGGTCGCGCAGGACATCGCTCTTGAGCATGTGGCGCTGACGGTCTCGCTCACGCACACCTACTTCACGGATCTGCGAATCCGGCTGATCTCGCCGGATGGCACGGTCATGACGCTTTATGACGGCAGCACCGGCAATAGTTCGACGTCTGACGGAACGTTCACGTATACCTTCGGTGCGGAGGGATTCCGTGGCGAGCGCAGTGCCGGCGAATGGGTCTTGCAGATTCAGGACGCCTATTTGTACGACACCGGAACGCTGAAGTCGGTCGCTTTCACGGGCTATGGTGCTGTCGCCGAATCCCACAGTGTTTACCATTACACGAATGAGATCCTGCAGGCTGTACAGCTGCCGGGGCAATCCGGTCGCGCGATGCTGGCCGATACTGACGGCGGCACGGACTGGATCGACGCCGCCGCCATGAGTGCAGATCTCGTGTTGATGCTGGCGGCAGGCAGCACGTCTATGGCAGGCGGTATGGCTTTCATGACGATTGCTGCCGAAACCCTGATCGAAAATGCGATCGCGGGTGATGGCGGCGACCGGATCGAAGGCAATGACGTCGCCAACGTGATCTACGGCATGCGCGGCGATGATGTGCTGTACGGTATGGCCGGTGACGATCGGCTGTTTGGCGGTGCAGGCTTTGACGTCGCCGTATTCCGTGGCATGTACGCGGACTATCAGATCACGGCGGCCAACGGCTTTACGACGGTTGTCGGCCCGGACGGAACGGACATCCAGAGTGGCTTTGAGATATTGCGTTTCGATGACGGTGACTATGCAGACCCTTCCGCCGGATTGCCGCCGTCGGATCAGGTTGCCCCGACACTGGCATCGACCTCGCCGGGGGATAACGCTGCCGGCGTGTTGAGTGGCGCAAACATCGTCCTCACGTTCAGCGAAGCGGTGAAGGCGGGCAGCGGAGCGATCAGCCTGTTCGCCTCCAACGGTGTCCTGTTTCAGCGCTTTGACGCGGGTGAACTCCTCTATTCCGGCAATACGGTCACGATTGATCCATCGGCGAGCCTGGCGAAAGATGCTTCCTACTATGTGAAGGTCGATTCGGGTGCTATTCGGGATTTGGCGGGCAACGCATTTGCCGGCATCAGCGATACGACGACACTCAATTTTTCGACTGAGGTCAGCGTCACGGTGATTAACGGCACGTTCGGAAATGATCGCCTGAACGGTGGCTCAGGCAGCGACCAGCTACAGGGTTTCGGTGGTTCGGACATCCTCAACGGCAGACTGGGCGCAGACATCCTGAACGGTGGCAGCGGCAAGGACTACTTTGTGTTCGACACCGCGCTTGGCGGCGGCAATATCGACATCATTCAGGATTACAGCATTCGGGATGATACGATCCGCATCGAAAATGCCATCTTCACCAAACTGACCAAGACCGGCACCCTCAGCTCCAGCTACTTCCGCGCGAATTCTGGCGGCGTTGCGCTGGATAGCAATGATTACATTCTCTTCGATACCGCGACTGGCAAGGTTTACTACGATGCCGATGGCAATGGCGCGGCCGGCGCCGTACATTTCATGACCCTGGCCGGTATCACGGGCGGCATGACTGCTGCCGAATTTTCAGTGACTTGAGCGCCAACGCTCAATGCAATTTTCAGATGACCCTATCCAAAGAAGAACTCGACACGCTGTGCCAACTCGCCGAGTTGGCCGGCCGTGAAATCATGGCGGTGTATGACAGCGGCGGCGAAGTCTGGCAGAAGGAAGATGCCTCGCCGCTGACCGAGGCCGACCTGCGCGCCGACCGTGTGATTCGCGCAGGACTCGAGCAGCACTTTCCCGGTGTATTCATTCTCTCCGAAGAGTCCCGCTCCGCGGGCGGCACTGCGGACGAACCGTTCTTTCTGGTCGACCCATTGGACGGCACGAAGGAATTCATCAAGCGCAATGGCGAATTCACCGTCAATATCGCGCTGGTCGCGGACGGCTGTCCGGTCGCGGGCGTAGTGTTTGCTCCGGCGCTCGGCGAGCTTTTTTTTGCGGCGACAGGTCTTGGCGCGTGGAAGAAAGATCACCGCGGGTGTCATGCGATTTCAGTTTCGCTGCCCGCCGCAGGGCGACCGTTACGCGTCATCGGCAGCCGCTCTCACAGCGGTGAAAAACTTGCGGACTGGCTGGCCTCACTGGGCGGCGAGTACAGCTTCGTCGCGGCGGGCAGCTCACTGAAGTTTTGCCGGATCGCCGAAGGCGCGGCGGATGTGTATCCGCGTTTCGGGCCGACCAGCCAGTGGGATACCGCGGCGGCGCAGTGCGTGCTGGAGGTCGCTGGCGGCAGCGTGACGGATCTGGGCGGACAGCCGCTACGCTATGGACTGGCGTGGCCGTTGCTGAATCCCGAATTCATCGCTGCCGCAGCTGTCCACACGACCGCGGCAAGCACGGCGCCCGCCAGCGCCGCCTGATGATTGCTTGCTGCGGCGAAAGCCGCAGCGAACATTTCAGGTGACGCAGGTGCCGGGTTGCGCGGTTTCTCCGGTTGAGCGACGTGCCCTGAAGATCCTCTTCAGCCATCAGAACTTTCCCGGCCAGTTCAAGTTTCTCGCCCCTGAACTGCTGATGGGCAAAGTCGACCTGCCCGCCTGGCGGGGAGTGCATCTGCTGCCTTATTCACCTGCATGCGGCTCGACGCCCGGGGTGCATTCGTGGATCTCGAATTTTGAAGCCAAGACCCTACGTGGTGAGGCCTGCTTCCGCGCGACGCTGACAATCAAAGCGCAGGGATATGAGTTGGACCTGATCATCGCGCATGCGGCCCGGGGCGAGAGCTTGTTCATCGAGGACGTCTGGCCGAGGGCAAAATTCGGCATCTACTGCGAATTCTTTTATCGTGCAGAGGGTGCCGATGTCGGCTTCGACCCCGAATTTGGCGCGCCCGATGAGGGTACGGCATGTTGTTTGCAGCTGAAAAACCTGCATTACCTGCCGCACTTCGAGACAGCGGACGCCGGCCTCGCGCCGACCGAGTGGCAGGCTGATGGCTTTCCGTCATCTTTCCGCCCGAAGATTTCGGTGATCCATGATGGCATTGACACAGCAGCAGTCGCCCCGGATCCCGCAGCGCGATTCACCTCGTCGAATGGCCTTGCACTGACGCGAACCGATGAAGTCGTGACTTACATGAACCGTCATCTCGAACCTTATTGCGGTTATCACATTTTCATGCGTATGCTGCCGCAACTGCTCAAGGCGCGGCCCAAGGAAAGCGTACTGATCGTCGGCGGTGACGATGTCAGTTATGGCGCGCGCGCCGGCCGGCCAGTCCTGGAAAGACATCTTCGCCGCCGAGGTGCGACCGGGAATTGCCGATGCAGACTGGACCCGAGTGCACTTTCTGGGGAACCTGCCATACCGGCAGTTCGTCGCCCTGTTGCAGTTATCGACTGTCCATGTCTACCTGACGTATCCGTTCGTTTTGTCGTGGAGCTTGCTGGAGGCGATGAGCGCGGGGTGCGGCCATCGTGGCGAGTGACACCGCACCAGTGCACGAGGTGGTGCGGCATGACGAAACAGGGCGTATGTTGGATTTTTTCAATGCAGATGCGCTGGCAGGCACTTGCACAAAGCCGCTCGATCGCCTGAGCGCAACGGGCCGCCGTGTGGCGGCCTCGTTGTCGCACGACGTGCGTCACTGTTCCTTCATTGCGGCGGCGATGCGCTTGGTCAGCGGATGCATCAGGTAGGTGAGAAGGGAACGTTCGCCGGTCTTGATCAGGACTTCGGCACCCATGCCCGGCTGCAGGTGCCGGTCGCCGAGCTTCTTGATGCCGTCAGCGGTCAGGCTGACGCGCGCCAGATAGTACGACATGTTGCCCGCTGGTGTCTGTTCTGTCACGACGTCGCCCGAGATCGAGTTGATGACGCCATCGACGACGAGCTGTGGCGTGCGGGCGAATGCGGAGAATCGAACGGCCACCGGATCGTCGGCGCGGATACGGTCGATGACGTGGGTCGGAATGCGTGTCTCAAGGACAACGCCCTCTTCGTTCGGAACGATGTCCATCAGTTTCTGTCCCGGACCGGCGACGCCGCCGATCGATGCAATTGCGAGGCCGACGACCTGCCCGTCCACCGGGGCCTTGATCATGACGCGCCCTAACTCGGCTGTGATGGCGTCAAGCCGCTCTCGCCCGGCCTGTACCTCGCGGCGGACTTCGGCGAGCTGGGCCGCCACTTCTTTTGCGCCATCGGTCAGTCGCTGTGCCTTGCGCAACTTCAGTTCCTCAATGTTTCGTTCAGTGCGTGTCTTGGCGGCCTGCAGCTCGGCCAGCACCGCGTTCAGTTCGGCCTGCGATTGTTCCAGCGTCAGTACCTGGTTACGCGGTACATAGCCGTCGGCGGCGAGCTCGGACATGTTCTTCAGCTGCTCACTGTGTTTCTGCATCTGCAGCTTGCGGCTTTCGAGTTGCAGTCGAATGCCCGACAGGGTCGCCGCCTGGCCGGCGATCGATTCGTCAATGCCAGCGAGCTCGCTGCGTAGTGAAGCGCGGCGCGACTGTAACAATTGAGTCTGGGTCAGCAGATGCTGATTGACCACCGGGTCGCTTTGGGCCGCGATCAGATCCTTATGAAAATTAATGCTGTCACGTCGTTCGAGCTCCGCCAGCAGGCGACTCTCGGCCGCGCGTTGCGCCATGTAGTTCTGACGTATCGACTCGAAGCTTGCGCGTGTCGCGCCATCGTCGAGCTCAACCAGTGTGTCCCCTGCCTTGACCTGCTGGCCCTCGCGCACGGCAACTTGCCGGATGATGCCGCCGGTCTGATGCTGGATTGCTTTGCGTTTGGTGTCGATCGTCACCGAGGCTGCCGCAGGCACGCCCTCGTCGAGCGGCGCCCAGGCAGCCCAGGCAAGGAAGCCGCCAAAGCCGATCACCAGCGCGAGAAAGCCGAGGCGAATCGTAGAGCGGGTATCTGTCGGCAGGTCCGGGGTCAGTTCGACGACGTTCGTGGCATCGCTGGCGTTCTGCTTAGAGAGCCGGAGCGCGGAATTCTTCATGTGGTTTTTCCTTGTCAGCTGGCGGCTGCAGCCGGGGACTGCGCAATTTGCCCCGAGGTGCCGCCGATATCGAGTTTTCCGAATTGAGAGATGCGACCGTCGGCCATGACGAGTACGCGGTCCGCCAGCGCAAGCAGGTTGCGTTGGTGCAGGACCATGAAGACGGTTTTGCCCGCCGCCTTCAGGTCGCGGATCGCGCGCGAAAGCGCAGCTTCGCCGGCGTCATCCAGGTTGGCATTGGGTTCGTCCAGCACGACGATGTCGGGCGAGCCGTAAATGGCGCGCGCCAACCCGAGTCGCTGACGCTGTCCGCCAGACAGCAGCCGGCCGGCTTGTCCGACCGGCGTGTCGTAACCCATCGGCAGGCGCAAGATCATGTCGTGAATGTCAGCCCGCCGAGCAGCGTCGATAATGGCATCGGAGTCGATTTCTCCGAACCGGCAAATGTTCTCGGCAACCGAGCCGTCGAACAGCTCGATGTCCTGAGGGAGGTAGCCAATGTGCGGCCCGAGTTTTTCGCGCGCCCACTCCTTGAGTTCGATGCCGTCCAGCAGGACCTTTCCGGTGGTATGCGGCCAGATGCCGATCAGGCAGCGTGCAAAGGTCGACTTGCCCGCCCCGGACGGGCCGACGATGCCAATCACTTCGCCGGCTTCGAAACGGATGTCGAGCTGGTTGAGGATGGGTGTCGGCCGCTGCGGCGCATGGGCGGAAAGTTGCTGCACGGTGAGCTGCCCCTCGACACTGTCGGTCATATGGCCGGTCGGACGCTCCGGATACGTGTCGAGGAGCTCGCCGATATCTTTGTAGGCTTGGCGCGCCTGTCCGAACTCTTTCCAGGTAGAGACGAGCACACCTATCGGACGCAACGCATTTCCCATCAGGACGTTAGACGCGATCATGGCACCGAGGCTGAGTTCGCCGCGGATCGCCAGCCAGGCGCCGAGCGCAAGAATCAGCGACTGCTGGCTGTACTGGACAAACTTGGCAAACGCTCCCGCTTTGGTCGCCCGGTCCTGGGCCTCCCAATGGGCATTTGCCTGGCCGCGGTACATCAACAGCCAGCGCCGTTTCAGATTGCCGAGCATGCCCATGGCATCGACCACTTCAGCATTTCGCAGTTTGCCTGCGAGGAAACCCGTGGCATCGCTCTCGGCGTTGGTGGCATTCTCCAGTTTTCTCGTGGTCAGCTTGCTTGTCCCGAATGCGATCAGGCCGAGCAGTACAGTAAAGGCGGCGCCGAACCAGCCAAGCAGCGGATGCATTGCATACAGCACTGCCAGGTAAATTGGCGTCCAGGGCAGGTCGAAAAAGGCGATGACGCCGTTCCCGGTCAGGAATTGCCGCAGCTTCGTCAGAGAGGAAAACGCGTTCGAATTATCGCGGCGTGTCTGTGCCAGGTTGGCTTCAAAACAGGCGCGGAAGATACGCGTATTGAGCATCTCGTCGAAGCGCACGCCTGCGCGCACCAGCAGACGGGAGCGTATCCACTCCGAAAAAGCCATCACCCCAATGAACATCGCAGTCAGCAGCGTGAGGGCGATCAGTGTCACCTCGCTCTGGCTGATCATCACGCGGTCGAACAGCTGCAGCATGTACAGCGTGGGCGCGAGCGTGAGCAAATTGGCGACTAGGCTGAAGAGGCCGACCCAGAGGAATTCCTTGCGGAAGAGGAGCAGGATTCGCGTCAGCGAGGGCAGCGCTGCCTCGCTAGTGCTATGCAGGGCAAGCCGGTTCATGCCGCGCCTCCTGCGATTTGCGCCTTGACTGCGGCCGGACTGGCGGACACTGGCCGCGCAGCGCCACTCTTTCGCAGCGCGGCAAGCACTTCATCGCGCGGGCCGAAGCCGGCCATCTGGCCATCGCGTAGTACCAGAATCTTGTCTGCGGCAGGCAGGACGCTCGTGCGGTGGGTGATGACGATGGTGGTGCACTTGCGCGCTTTCAGGGACATCAGGGTGTTCATCAGTGCTTGTTCACCAGCCTCGTCGAGGCTGGAGTTCGGTTCATCGAGCAGTATAAAATTCGGATCGCCGTAGATGGCGCGTGCGAGGCCGACGCGTTGCCGCTGGCCACCGGACAGGATCGCGCCTTCGTCGCCGATGCGCGTCTCAAAGGCGTGCGGAAGCGCATTGACCATGTCGGTCAGCCCGACCATGTCAGTGGCCAGCCGGACTTTGTCCATGTCGACGTCACCAAAACGGGCGATGTTTTCGGCGAGCGTGCCGTCGAACAGCTCCACCGTTTGCGGCAGGTAGCCGAGGTGCGGCCCCAGTTCTTCCTTGTCCCAGGTATGAAGGTCGGCGCCGTCGAGGCGTACCTTACCGGACAGGGTGGGCCAGATGCCCATCAGGACCCGTGCAAGCGTGGTCTTGCCGGCGGCCGAGGGGCCAATCAGCATGAGTGTCTCACCGGGTGAGAGGGTGAAGCTCACTCCCTTGATGATGGGCAGATTCGAGCCCGGCGCCGGCGCGACCAACCCCTCCACTGAAAGACGACCCTCCGGGGCAGGCAGTGGCATCGAACTGCTCTCGGTCGGTCCCGTGCCGAGGAATTCATTGAGGCGACGGTAGGCATCGCGCGCATTGACGACGGTTCGCCATTGAGTGACAAGCTGTACCAGGGGTGTCAGTACACGGCCGCCGAGCGTAGACGCGACGATCATGATGCCGCCGCCACCCAGCAGCAGCCCCTTCATCCCCAGCCAGCAGGCCATGCCCAGCAGCAGCGAGCCCTGGAAGGTCTGGATGAACTTGGATGCCGCCGAGTTCATGCCGGCCGTGTCGGACGCGATTGCCTGGAGTGACAGGAACTTGCGCTGTCGCGCGATCCAGCGCTGATAGATACTGTCGCGCATGCCCATCGCTGCGATCACCTGCGGGTTGCGCAGCGCTCCATTGGCATACGTTTGCGCGGCAATGGCCGCCTGGTTGGCTTCGGTCAGTGCCGGCATGGTTTTGCGTTCCGTGCTCATGCCGATCAAAAATTGCACTACGGCGCCGATGAGGGCGACGACACCCAGCCAGGGATTGATCACGGAAACGATGACCAGAAAAATCAGCGACGACGGCATGTCCATCAGTGCGGTGACTGCAGGCGATCCAATGAAATCACGCAGGCTTTTCAGGTCGTTGAAAGGCTGAATCGACCCGCTGCCCATGCGCAGGCTGGTCTTGAAGGTGGTGTCGTGAAGATGCTCACGCAGCCTGACGTCGACGCGCCAGCCGGCTTGTTGCATGAGGCGGCTGCGCAGCACGTCCAGCACTTCCATCAATACATAGATGCCTATCACGCAGACCAGTAACGACATCAGCGTTGTGACGCTGCGGCTGGTCACCACACGATCGTAGACCTCGAGCATGAAAAGGGTCGGCGCCAGCACCAGCGTACTGCTGGCGATGCTGAAGCCGAATGCCTTGCGAAAAATCGGCGACTGCTCGCGCAGAGCCCTGGCCAGCAGGGATTCTGGTTGTTGGCTTGCCGTGTTTGGCGGCTTGGTTGTCATGTGACTTCTCCCAACTCTTTGACTTGATCGGTCTCGCTATCGTCGAGCAGGACCACGTATTCGGGCAGTTCGGCTGGCTCCGGCGTGCCCGGGGCTGCCCCTGCCCGGAAGGGCTCGGGGGCGGTACCGGCTTCGGTGGCGAACACGAAACGCAACTGGTATTGACCGGCTTTGGCAAACAGCAGGATCTCGCGCAGCTTCTCGGTGCGGAATCGCTGCTCGTTTGCTTCACTGATGCTGAGCTTGAAACGGATCCGGCCGTCGAGCGTCAGCATCGACACAATGCCGTCGCGGATGCTGAGCGTGTGGCGGTCGAAATACACCGGCGCATCCGGCGCGAATCGCAACTGCGGCAAGGGACGCGTGCCCATGCGCGCGAGATTGAACGGGCTGCGCGGCGCCTGAAAAACCGCACGGCAGGTACGCGATACCGCGTAGATCGCGTTGCAGATCATCTGTGAGCCAAGCTGCGGAAAGCGTTCGCGCAGGCTGCGGTAGACGAGGTGGTGCAGCGCCACCCGGTTCCAGCAGCGCGTGTCGCGCACGATGGGCGCGATCGCATTGCAAACGTCGGCGAAGGCATGCTGCAGATGACGCAGCTGTGCAGCGACCGCCGGCGGCACATTGATCGGAATGGCCAGCGGCTCGGGCGCGCGCCCTTTCTTCATATAGGAGCGTCTCGGCGCGCCGCTGGCTGCGGCCTGTTTCGTTGGCATTGTTCGTTGTCTTTGTCGAAGTCGCGCAGTGCGGACTGGCGTCAGGGTCGAGCCTGGAAGCAGGCAGCAATCTTGCCGAGGTCATCGCCGTTGAGCGTGCCGGCAGCGACGTGCAGGCGCAGATAGGCGAGCAGATAGCCGTGACGCGCTTCGGACAGGTCGCGCCGCGCCGTATAAAGCTGCTGCATCGCGGTCAGTACGTCGAGGTTGACCCGCTGTCCGCCTGCGACGCTCTTGCGCGTCGCTTCGACAGCCTCTGCGGCCGATCGCACTGCCTGCTCCATGGCCCCCATGCGTATACGGCTGCTAGTCACCAGCTGAAATTGTTTGCGCACCTCGACCAGCGCTTTCTGTACAGCGGCATCCAGTTCTGCGCGGCCTGAACCCAGGCGCGCCGCCGCTTGCCGGGTTTGTGCATTGACGCCACCGCCGCTGTAAATCGGCAGGGACATCTGTATGCCGATGGCGTTGACGGTTGATTGCTGGTTGAACGTGAACAACGAGTCGGCAGTGTTGCGGCTGTGCGAGGCGACCAGGTCGACGCGCGGATAATGGCCGGCACGGTTGCGCTCAACTTCGGTCTGCGCATACTCGACTGAATAGCGCAGCGCGCGAACTTCCGGATTGTTTGCCGTGGCCAGTGACTCCCACTCGGCCAGCGTTGCCGGTGTCATCGGCAATTCGGGCAAGGCGGGTACCAGTGTGTCGAGCGTGCCCGGGTCGCCGCCGACAATCACTCCCAGCTCGTCGCGACGGTTTTTCACATTGTTTTCGGCCTCGAGTACCTGCGCCTGAGCCAATTCGAAGCGGGCACGCGCCTCCAGCACATCGGTGCGGGTGCCAGCGCCTTTGTCGAACAGGTTCTGGTTCGCCACTTGATTCTCGTAGTAGGCGTCGCGTTGTGCGATGGCAAGGCGCAATTGATCCTCACTGAACAGCGTATCGAGATAGGCGGTGGTCAGGCGGCTGATCAGCCCCTGGCTGTCACCGACGAATTTCGCCTCACTGTAGTTGACCTGAACCTTGCCGCCCAGGTAGCGCTGCCACGCATCCATGTTGAACAAAGGCTGACGTACCTGCAGCGACGCGACCTTACTGGTGAACTGCGGATTATCCTGTTGCGAGCCTTGGGGCGTGGTGATGGTCCGGTCCGCATCGTTTTTGCTGACGTTGTATACCGCGCTCACGTTAGGCAGCAATCCCGCGCGGCTGATGGCTTCATATTCGTTCGCTGCAGCCCGATTGAAACGCGCACCCTGAAATGCCGGATCCTTCTCCAGTGCCGACTGATACGCCTCCATCAGGCTCAGCGCCTGAGCCGGCAATGCGAGTGCCGATACAATGAGCGCTGCGGTCATCTGAAGCTTCGGGATGCATATGCCGGGGGAAGTTGAGCGATTGCGGGCGGGGTTGTTTGGCATGACGGGGCTGGCCTTGGCAGAGTTTTGTCTTTTTCGCACGCCGAATGCTACCGTAAAGCCCTGAGCCGGCGCCACGGAAAGTCGTGCATATATGAAGTCCGGAACTGTAGGTTCGCGAGGTGATTGTTATTGTGATGGCCATCACAATCTGCCGCGCCTGCGTGAAGCGGTTAGACTGCAGCCCTCGCTCACGGATGGTGAGTTCAACGGGAACAGGAAAAATCGATTGAAACCGGAAATCACCTTGAAACGAATCGCTGATCTTCTGCTGGCCCTGCTGATCGGCCTGATTTTGCTACCTCCCGCGCTGCTGGTTGCGCTGCTGGTGAAACGGGATGGCGGAGCGGTATTGGTGCGCCCGCATCGCGTCGGACGTCACGGCCGTATGGTGAAGACTTTCGAATTCCGCAGCGCGGTCGCGGAGCCGGGCGCGATGGAAACCGTGGGCGGTTGTGAGGGTGAGCGCGTTACGCCGCTCGGCCTTGTACTGCGCCGCACCGGCATCGTGCGCTGGCCGATGCTGATCAGCGTGCTGCGTGGTGACTTCAGCGTGGTTGGCCCGCGCGCGGAAATGCCGCGCTATGTCGGCTGCTATCCGACCGATGTGCGCAAACGGGTGTTGTCGGTCAAGCCGGGGCTGGTTGATCTGGCGACCGTGGAATTTCGCGAAGAGCGCCGGCTACTGCAAGGGCTGGATGGCGAGGCGCTGGAAGCGGCGTACATGGAAAAGGTGCTGCCTGCCCGGCTCGACTATGCGCAACGTTATATCGAGCGGCGTGGCTTCGTGACAGATCTGGGTATCTTGTTGCGCTCGCTGACTTTGCCCTTGCGCGGCTGATCTGCCGGTTTGATCGCAAGACACGTTCAGACACGTCACCCAAAAAGAAACCCCCTGCTTCTGTAAACAGGGGGTTCTTCAGCAAGCCGAGGTCACCGGGTGAGGTGGCCTGAGTTCTTGATCGGGCTGGAATCAGGCTGCGTTCGTGATCAGGAATTGCGCCTTGTCGCGGCCGGCCATCCATTTCGGCGGCTTGCCACGGCCGCTCCAGGTTTCACCGGTCGCATGGTTGCGATACTTTGGTGCCACCGGACGGCGTGCCGTTTTGACCGGCTTGCGCTTGGCGCCTGCGCCGAAGCCCAGGTCTTCCGGCGAAATGCCGTATTCCTTCATTTTTGCGTGAATCTCGGCAATCGCTGTCGAGATTTCATTTCTGCGCGCCTGCTCAGCTTCCTTTTGCAGTTTTTCAATCTGGTTTTGCAGTTCTTTGTAGGTCGTCATGATATCCCCGATAAATTGAGTTGCAGAAGGCTAGGGACTTCCGTCCAGCGGCCGTCCAAGCCAGCCGACGAATTATATTCGAAGTATTAAAAATTTGAATATATGCTTTAGGCGGTCACTCAAACAATAATCTAACTCCATGATTTTGAAGAATATTGTTTTCTCGATGTTAGGTTTGAGAAACATATTCCCTGTTTGGGATGGCAGAAAATGTCTGATTTTCGGCCAGTTGATACTGACCATTTCTCTTGTGCCTATGCTGATTCCGGATTTTTTCATTAAGCGATATGCGCGCCATTGATCTTTATTGAATCTGGCGCGATTTTTGGACAAAAGCCAAGGGGCTCGCCCAATAAGGCGGGCAAAGCCGTTATTCATGGCGCCGGCTTTGCGAAGCATGCGGATGCGGGCTGATCTCGTGTGCTTTGCCGATCAGTTTCTGGCAGCACCGGTATGCAGACTCATCATGGCCTGTTCATGCCGGCCTTCACACAGCAGCGGAATCACGTCCAGGGCTTTGTCGATGGCCTGGTCGATCTGTGCCTGTTCTTCCGCGCGTGGTCGGTGCAGTACAAAATCCACCACCGGCTGCTGCAGTTTGAGTTCGCGCGGATGCCCGATGCCTATCCTCAGCCGCCAGTAATCCTGCGTGCCGAGCACGGCGGTGATGTCTTTGAGTCCGTTGTGGCCGCCGGATGAGCCCCCTTTTTTCAGCTTCGCGGCGCCGGGTGGCAGATCGAGTTCGTCATGCACGACCAGCACTTCGTCCGGCGCGATCTTGTAGAAGCGCGCAAGCGCACCGACGGATTGGCCTGAGCGGTTCATGAAGGTCTGCGGCTCGAGCAGCCAGACTTCATTGCCTCCGATCCGGGTCTTGGCCGCCAGCGCATTGAAGCGCGCTTCCTTGCGCAATTCACCGCGCGCCAGTTGGTCGACCAGCCAGAAGCCGGCATTGTGCCGGGTGAGTTCATAGTCGGCGCCGGGATTGCCAAGGCCGACGATCAGACGGATAGGTGCGCTGGACATGGGGTTGTATCGTTCAAAAGCAGGATTATCCGGGAGGGCACGCGTAAAAAAGCCCGTCACAAGGACGGGCTTTGGCGCTGCGGAAGAAAGATTACTTCTTCTCTTCGTCAGCCGCAACATCCGCCTTCGCGCCGCGCGGGATGACCGCGGTGGCGATGGTCGGGTTTTCCTTGGCATGCACAGCGGTTACGCCAGCCGGCAGCTTCAGGTCGGCAACGTGGAAAGACGCACCGTCGGTCATGTTCGCCAGGTCGACTTCGATGAACTCCGGCAGGTCCTTCGGCAGGCAGCTGACGTCGAGTTCATTCAGGACGTGGCTGATCACGCCGCCGGACAGCTTCACGACCGGTGCGATGTCGGCGTTGATGAAGTGCAGCGGCACTTTGACGTGCAGCTTCGCGTTCGGATCGATGCGCTGGAAATCGACGTGCAGCACCAGCTGCTTGTACGCGTGTACCTGGAAGTCGCGCAGAACGACCTTCTCCGCCTTGCCGTCGACGGTCATGTCGAGGATGGACGAATGGAACGCTTCTTTTTTCAGCGCGTGATACAGCGCATTGTGGTCCAGCGAAATGTTGACCGGCGCTTCGGTGCCACCGTAGATGATGCCCGGTGTCTGGCCCGCACGGCGCAGGCGGCGGCTCGCTCCGGACCCCTGCTCGGTACGTGGGAATGCAATAACTTCCATGACGACTCCTATTGAGGGCTTGCGCCCCGAGGTTGATGCCCCCCGCGACCAGGGGACATGAAAAAGGGCGTCGCTTCGCGCCGCCCCGAACAATGATCAGCCGGCCGCTTCGTCTTCGGCGAACAGCGACATCACCGAATCGCCCTTGCTGATGCGACGGATGGTCTCGGCCAGCAGGGGCGCGCAGCTCAGCTGGCGAATCTTGCTGCAGGCCTGGGCGGCTTCGCTCAGCGGGATCGTGTTGGTAACGACCAGTTCGTCGAGCGGCGAATTGCGGATGCGATCGATCGCCGGGCCCGACAGCACCGGATGGGTACAGTAGGCGACGACTTTCTTCGCGCCGCGCTCTTTCAGCACTTCGGCCGCCTTGGTCAGTGTGCCGGCCGTGTCGACCATGTCGTCCATGATCACGCAGTTACGGCCTTCGACTTCGCCGATGATGTGCATCACCTCGGACACGTTGGCCTTCGGGCGGCGCTTGTCGATGATGGCGAGGTCGCAGCCGAGCTTCTTGGCCAGCGCGCGCGCGCGCACCACGCCGCCAACGTCCGGCGATACCACCAGCAGGTCTTCGTAGTTCTTCTTGACCAGGTCTTCGAGCAGTACCGGCGATGCGTAGATATTGTCGACCGGAATGTCGAAGAAGCCCTGAATCTGGTCCGCGTGCAGATCCATGATCAGTACGCGGCCGACGCCCACATCCTGCAGCATGTTAGCCACCACCTTCGCCGAAATCGCCACGCGCGCCGAGCGCGGGCGACGATCCTGGCGTGCGTACCCGTAGTACGGCAGCACGGCGGTGATGCGGCCGGCCGACGCACGTTTGAGCGCATCGACCATCAGCATGATTTCCATCAGGTTGTCGTTGGTCGGAGCGCAGGTCGACTGCAGCACGAACACGTCCTTGCCGCGCACGTTCTCGTTGATCTCGACCATGATCTCGCCATCGGAGAAGCGCGTCACGACGGCTTTGCCGAGCGGAATGCCGAGCTGCTGTGCAACGCCGGCTGCGAGTTCCGGGGTGGCCGAGCCGGTGAAGACCATCAGGTTTTCGTGGGCCATGCTTGCTGAATCACCTAGAAGTTGTAAAAGCGGTCAGAACAGGACGCGGTATCTTGCGTCAGCTTCCGGATCGAAAAACGCCTGCGGCTCGTGAAAGCATCGCAGGCGGGGTTCGGCTTTTATTACGTTTTGTCAGGGCCCGCCGTACGTGGGACGGCGGGCCGATTTACTGGCAGGGGAACAAGGATTCGAACCTTGGAATGCCGGAATCAAAATCCGGTGCCTTAACCAACTTGGCGATTCCCCTACACAACCTGTGGTCCGGCCGATCGGCCAGACGAATTCGCGTTACGACGGCAGCAGTGCGGCCAGCGGGTGGACATCCAGGCCCTGCGTTTTCCAGCTGCGCCACCGGGGTGGCATTTGCCGGAGCACCGCATCCGCATCGCTTTCCGATGCAAAGGCAGCAAACACACAGGCGCCGGAGCCAGTCATCCGGGCGTTGCCATGGTTCGACAGCCATTCGAGGGCGTCTGCAACCGGCGGGAACGCGCGGGCGGCTACTGCTTGCAAATCGTTTTTTCCAAACACCGGGAGGCGCTTGGAAAAGTCCGACATTTTGACCACTTTGGTGTTCCGTGTCAATTCCGGTGATTGAAAAATTAATGGCGTCGGCACCGACACCCCGGGATGCACCAGAACGAACCAGGCCGGCGGCGTGGAAATCGGGGTTAACTGCTCGCCGATGCCCTCGACAAAAGCGTTTTGTCCGAGCAGGAAAAACGGCACATCCGCGCCCAGCTGCAGTCCCAGCTGCATGAGCTCGTGACGCCGCAATCCGGTCTGCCACAAGTAGTTCAGCACAATCAGCGTGGTGGCTGCGTCCGATGAGCCGCCGCCAATGCCGCCCCCCATCGGTAGCCGCTTGTCGATGGCGATGTCGGCGCCGGGCACGGTGATGCCGCGTTCGGCCGCTGCCGTCTTCAGCAGTCGCGCCGCGCGAATCGTCAGGTCGGTGTCCGCCGGCACGCCGGCGATGTCGGTGCTGCGCAGGATCCTGCCGTCATTGCGCAGATCGAAGTGCAGTTCGTCGCACAGGTCGACCAGCTGGAACACCGACTGCAACAGGTGATAGCCATCGTCGCGCCGGCCGGTCACGTGCAGGAACAGGTTCAGCTTGGCCGGTGCGGCGCAGTGATGCAGCGAGGATGGTGGCAAATGCTGCAATGCTCAGTTCCCGTCGCGCCAGTCGTCGATCACGATACGCAGCGCGATGTCGCCGCGCGCCGCGTCAATGCGCTTGGGCACCGCGACCGGGCCGCTGGCCTGCCAGTCCGGATAACTGAGCTGCCACCCTTCGCTGTTGAAACGCTCCTGACGCTCCGGCATGGCCACCTGCATTCGGCCGTTGGTATCGCGCACGAAGCCCTGCAGCCAGTCGCGCAGGCCATCGACCGGTAGCGGCCAGCCGAGCGCCTCTTCGGTGAGTGCATCGGGACTGGCGGCGCTGTAGCGCTGGCCGCCAGACTGCTCAAGCGTCGCCACGCCCGGCCTGATCGCAATGCGCGCGATGGTCTGGCCGAGGGGGGAGTAGAGCTCGATATCGGTGTGGTCGCGCTGCTGGCTCCACAGGAATTTGCCCTGCACGGATTGGGTCTTGCCCTGCACCGGATAGCGCAGCGACAGCCGACCCGACAGGGTCAGGTCGTCGGCATAGCTGCGCACGCCGGCGGGCAGCGGTGCGACCGATGCACAACCGCCAAGCGTCGCCAGTGTGAGGGCAGCGCAAAACAAGAACCGGCGGCGCATGGGGCGACCGGGGGAGCGCGCGAGACGGCTGCTCCGAAACGGGTTAGAGGTCGACGTGCTTTCGTTCAGTGTGCCGGTGATGCTGCTGGTCAGCGCACCGGTCAGAGTCCCGTCGAGAGACTCTCCCCTCACAGCCTCACCTGCAGGCGCTGCAGCGTGCCCTTGAGCGTTGAATTCTTCGGATCCTTCGCGCTGGCGCCGCGCCACAGCTCACGCGCCTCGTCTTCCCGGCCCAGTACCCACAGCACCTCGCCGAGGTGGGCGGCGATCTCGGGATCGGCCTTGATCGCGAACGCGCGTCGCAGTGTCTTTTCCGCCTGCTCATAGCGACCCAGGCGGAATTCGACCCAGCCGAGGCTGTCCATGATGTACGGATCTTCCGGCGCGAGATCGCTGGCCTTGCGAATCAGGTCGTAGGCTTCCTGCAGCCGCAGATTGCGGTCCGCCAGCGAGTAGCCCAGCGCGTTGTACGCATGCTGGTTCTCCGGCGCGAGCTGGATGATCTTGCGCAGCTGGCGCTCCATCAGCTCGAGTTGATGGGCCTTTTCGGCCAGCATCGCATGCTCGTACAGCAGGTCGATGTTGTCCTTCTGGGTGACCAGCGCGTCATCGATCAATTTCAGCGCGTCGTCCAGCTGGCCGGCATCGCGCAGCAGCTGGGCCTCGCTGATGATCAGCCGCACCCGCTCGTCGTCGCCTTCGACATCGAGGTTGTGCAGGATCGCGCGGGCTTCGTCGAGCCGCGCACTGCCGGCAAGCAGCTGTGCGCGCTTGAGTGCCGCGCTGATGTAATTCGATGGATTGGACGCGTCAACCATCTCCAGCCATTTCAGCGCGCCGGCCGCATCGCCGCGTTCTTCGGCAATCTGCCCGAGTACCAGCAGTGCCTGGCTTGCATCACGCTCCCGGTCGGGCTGACCGTCCAGCGTGGCGATGTAGGCGCCCAGATATTTCTCGGCGGCGGGCAAGTCGCCACCCTGCACCGCCAGCAGACCCAGTGCATACAGGGTGGTCTGGTCGTTCGGGTATTGCTGCAGCAGGGTCTCGAATTCAGCACGCGCGTCGGCCACCCGGTTCTGCTCGAACAGCATGCGCGAATAGGCCAGCCGCACGTCGCGTGCCTTCGGGTTGGCCTTCAGGAAGTCTGACAGCATCGCCGCCGCTTCCTTCTTGTCCTCGATGATCTGCGCCAGCGTCAACGCGGCGACCTCGGAAGCCGGATGCCTTGCCAGCGCCGCACGGGCATCGGCCAGCGCCAGCGCGCGCTCGCCGCTGACCATCGCCGTCTGTGCCAGCGTCAGTAGCGCCTCCAGCGAGTCGCGGTAAGGGGTGAGCAGTTCGCGCAGCAGCGCAGTGCCGCGCTTGCGGTCCGTCATGCGCGCCAGCTGTCGTTGTACCGAGGCGATCGCGGCCGGCAGGGTCTCTGGTGTGCTGGCCGCCAGTTGCTGAGCAAGCGCTTGCTTGGCCTCATCGACGCGGTTGTTGGCAATCAGCAGCCCGGTCAGTGCCTGTGAAGCCTCTTCGGCGTGCGGCGCCAGCTCGCGCCAGACGCGCGCGGCTTTCAGCGCTTCAGCGCTCAGCGAGCCTGATGCGGCGAACTCGACCGCACGCCGTGCCAGCCGCGCATCGCGTGTGCTGCGTGCCAGCGCCAGCATGGTCGCGTAGGCGGAGAAGGCTTCGCCGCGCTGGAAGGCCAGCTCGGCCGCCAGATATTTGTACATCACCTCGGGGCTCAGCACGACGTTTGGCAAGACGTCCGGCTTGGCGGCTTGGGTCGCCGAGGCGGGGGCGGCCTGCGCAGTGTGCACAGAAGCAGCCGACGTGAACAATGCGGACAGGGTTAGAATGATCGACAGTTTTTTCAATTGAATTCCCGTGCGGTGAGGCGAGACCGGTGGCCGCGCCAACTCGGATAGGCGACGCGGATGCTGATTTTACGCTGAAAGCCGCGAACGCCCGGCGCCTGCGCCAACCCGGGCCTTGTGCCGTATCGCCACGAAGCTTCCGCATGCCAGAACTCCCAGAAGTCGAAGTCACCCGGCGCGGTATCGCACCCCATATCGAGGGGCGCACCGTTACCGGCGTCGTGACGCGCCGCGAAGGCCTGCGCTGGCCGTTTCCGTCCGACCTGCCGGCGCTGCTGGCCGGCCGGGTTGTGCGCTCGACCGCCCGGCGCGGCAAATATCTGCTGCTCGGTTTCGACCACGGCGCTTTGCTGATTCACCTCGGCATGTCCGGTCACTTGCGCATACTGCCGGCCGGCGTACCGCCACTCAAGCACGATCACATCGATATTGAATTTGGCACGCAGGTGATGCGCTTCACCGATCCGCGCCGTTTTGGCGCGGTGCTATGGCACGCCGATGTCGACGGTGACATCGAGCAGCATTGGCTGCTCCGCAGTCTTGGCGTGGAGCCGCTGGGCTGCGCCGACCTGGCTGAACGGCTGTATCGAGGCACGCGCGGGCGCGGCGTCGCGATCAAGCAGGCGCTGCTGGCCGGCGACATCGTCGTCGGCGTGGGCAACATCTATGCATGCGAGAGTTTGTTCGAATCCGGCATCCATCCGAACACTGCCGCGAAGCGGATTTCGCGCGAGCGATACCTGCGGCTGGCGCAGGCGATACAGCGGATACTGGCCGCAGCCATCGAGCAGGGAGGCAGCAGCCTGCGGGACTTCATCGGCGTTGATGGCGCGTCCGGCTACTTCCAGCAGAGCTATTTCGTCTATGACCGCGAAGCTGAGCCCTGCCGGCAGTGCGGTGCCAGCGTGCGTCGTATCGTGCAGGGCCAGCGCTCGACCTTCTACTGCGCACGCTGCCAGCACTGACCAATCATGAAGCGAATCACTGAAAGCGCATCCACGCCTGCCGATCGCGGGTTTTCCGAATGTTTGATCGCCTGGCAGAAGCAGCATGGCCGCCACCAGCTGCCATGGCAGCAGACGCGCGATGCGTATCGCATCTGGCTGTCGGAGATCATGCTGCAGCAGACGCAGGTGGCGACGGTCATACCGTACTACCAGCGCTTTCTGCAGCGCTTCCCCGAGGTCGGCGCACTGGCTGCCGCGCCGGTGGAGGAGGTGATGGCCCTGTGGGCCGGGCTGGGTTATTACACGCGGGCGCGCAATCTGCATCGCTGCGCGCAAGCGGTGGTGGAAAGGCATGCAGGACATTTCCCGTTCGATGTGGAGCAACTGGCGGCATTGCCTGGCATTGGGCCTTCGACGGCAGCGGCGATCGCCGCGTTTGCCTATGGCGCGCGTGCCGCTATCCTGGATGGCAACGTGAAGCGTGTGTTCTGCCGCGTGTTCGGCATCGCGGGATTTCCGGGGCAGACGGCGGTCGAGCGGCAGCTGTGGCAGCGCGCCGAAGCGCTGCTGCCAGCGCAGGATATCGAAGCTTACACGCAGGGCTTGATGGACCTGGGCGCCACCGTCTGTACGCGCAGCAAGCCGCGCTGCGGTGACTGTCCGATGCAGTCACGCTGCGTGGCTCATGCGAGCGGCCGCACCGCTGAGCTGCCTGAGCGCAAACCCAGGAAAGCGACCCCAGAGAAATCGACCGTGATGTTGCTGGTGCTGCACGGCGGCGAGATCCTGCTTGAGCAAAGACCGCCGATGGGTATCTGGGGTGGGCTGATGTCACTGCCGGAGCTGGAGCGGCTCGGGAGTGAGGCAGTCGGTGAAGTGGATATTGTCGGGCTGGATAGCGCAGTCACCGAAGCACTGTTGACGTTTGGTGCCGTCGAAGATGTCGCGCGGTTGCCCGAATTCACGCATGCATTCACGCATTACCGGCTCAGAGTGACGCCCTTGCAGGTACGGCTGGCAGCGCGCAGTGACATTGCCGCGCAACGGGCTTATCTATGGTTGCCGCTGGATGTCGCGACTGAGGCGGGCTTGCCCTCGCCGGTGAAGAAACTCGTCGAGTGGTTGCGGCTGGCAGGGTAAGGATTCAAATCACCCCATTCTCGCGCAGGTAGCCTTCGATACTCTGCAGCCGTTCGGTAGCGTCGCTCATTTCCAGTAACTGCTGTTTTTCTTCCAGGGGGATCGGCAGTATTTCCGCCCAGCGGTCGGCGACCCAGCCGGCGTCGTCCAGTGCGTGGGGCTCGGGGAAGGGGCTGATGACATCGTCGGCGTCTTCCGCTTCCATGCGCTGCTGCAGGTCGGCGATGAGCACGCGCAGCACATTCGCGCACAACGACAAGGATTTGCCGGTATCGCTGTCCGGCCCGTTTACGGGTAGGGGCACTTCGTCGGCGAATGCCTCGGTGCGAGCTTCCATCAGCTGGCTGGGCTGTGTGCGCGTTTCAATGATGCGGAAACGTTCGCCACCGCGCGTGTTCAGCAGCAATACGCCGAACTCCGGCATGTCCCATTCGACGATATGCGCAAGCGTACCGACTGCATAGGGTTCAGCCGCCTGACCCACCTCGGCACCGGCGCGAATCGCGATCACACCGAACGGCGCGCCGGCTTTCATTCGCTCGCGCACCATGTCCACATAGCGCGTCTCGAACACGCGGAGCGGCAGCACGCCGCCGGGGAACAGCACGGTCTTCAGCGGGAACAGCGGCAGCCAGTCGTCAGCTTGATGGCCCATGATCAATCCAGCTCGCGATGGCGCACCAGCACGCGCGCACGATCCCGAAAGTCACGGGCGAGCCGCTCGACCATGAATACCGAGCGATGCTGTCCGCCCGTGCAGCCGATGGCGACAGTCAGGTAGCTGCGATTGTCGCGCTCGAACGAAGGCAGCCATTTGTCGACGAAGGCGCGGATGTCCGCCAGCAGATCCAGCGCTTCGGGTTGCCCTTCGAGGAAATCAACCACGGGCTGATCTTTGCCCGTTAGCGGGCGCAGGTTCTTGTCGTAATAAGGGTTGGGCACCACACGCACGTCGAACACCAGGTCGGCGTCGAGCGGTACACCGTATTTGAATGCAAACGACTCGAACAGCAGCGACAGCGGCGCATGGTCGCTGTTCTGGAGCATCTCGCGTATCCATGCACGCAGCTGGTTGGCCGACAAGCCAGAGGTATCAATCAGGTGACCGAGTCCCTCGATCTCGGCCAGCATCTCGCGTTCCTGCCGGATGCATTCGACCAGTGTGGGCGTCTGTTCGCCCGGCACATCCAGTGCCATTCGGTGCGACAGCGGATGGCTGCGGCGAGTCTCGGAGAAACGGTTAATCAGCGATTCAGTCTTCGCGGTCAGGAACACGACATCGACCGCATGTCCTTCCGATTTCATCCAGCCGATCGCATCCGGCAGTTCCGACAGCGAAGCCGCGCTTCGCGCATCAACGGCCACGGCCAGCTTGTCTTCGCCTTCGGCGACGCGCGTTTCCACCAGTGCGCGCAGCAGCGACGGTGGCAGGTTGTCCACACAAAAATAGCCGGCGTCCTCGAGTGCGTTCAGCCCGACCGATTTGCCGGAGCCCGAGATGCCGGTAAGAAGAATGATCCGCATGCGCGCATGATAGCGGAAAGATCTGATGCGCCGTCCCGCAGGTCCTGCAGGGGCCTGGTCGTGCGGGAAAACCGACGCCGGGTATCAGCCCGGCCGCGCCTAGCCCGGCTTCACTCGCCGTCCATCGCGCGCTGCTGGCGCTCCATGAAATTGGCCAGCGTGTCGATCCCGCGCATCTGCAGGATGTTGTTGCGTACCGCCGCCTCGAGCAGCACCGCAATGTTGCGGCCGGCCTCGACCGGGATCACCACCTTGCGGATCGGCAGCCCGAGCACGTCCTGCGTCTGCTGGTTCAGCGGCAGACGTTCGTAGTTTTCCTCGAGGGTCTTTCGGCGTACCAGGTGCACGATCAGCTTGAGCCGCATTTTGCGGCGCACCGCGGTCTCGCCGAAAATAGTCTTGATATCGAGCAGGCCGAGGCCCCGCACCTCTAGCAGGTTTTGCAGCAGCGGCGGGCAGCGTCCCTCGATCATGTTCGGCGCAATGCGCGCAAACTCGACCGCGTCGTCGGCCACCAGTCCGTGGTTGCGCGAGATCAGTTCGAGTCCCAGCTCGCTCTTGCCGAGGCCAGACTCTCCCGTGATCAGCACGCCGACACCGAGCACGTCCATGAACACGCCATGCATGGTCACCCGGCTGGCCAGCTTCTTCGACAGATAGACGCGCAGATAGTCGATCACCTGCGCTGCCGGCAGCGGCGTAGACAGCAAGGGAATGTTGTGTTCGTTGCAAACCTGCAGGATGTAGGGATGCGGCTCCAGCGATTGCGCGATGATGAAAGCGGGCGGTGAACCGGCGACCAGTTCACGCGTCTGGAACATCCGGCTGTTTTCGGAAATACGCAGGAAGTAGTCGTTTTCCTGTTGCCCAAACACCTGGATACGGCCCGGGTGGATCAGGTTCAGGTGGCCCACCTGGTCGGCGGCCGAAGCGGCATCGCCGTAGATCACGCGGTCGCTGCCCGCTTGTCCGGCCAGCCAGCCCAGCCGCAGCGACTCGTGGTTGTCTTCGTAGAGCTGCTGGATCGACAGCGGGATATTCGACGGCATGGTCAGGCAGTGCTGCGCTCGGACGGCTGCCAGTTGACCAGCCGCTGATGCAGCGTCCCCGGATCCGGGTCGTCATTCAGCGCGGCACGGAAGGTCTTGTCGGAAAACATTTCGGCGATCTCGGACAGGATTTCCAGGTGCTGCTGGGTCACATTGTCCGGAATCAGCAGAAAGATCAGCAATTTCACCGGCTCACCGTCCGGCGACTCGAAAGGAATCGGCTCGGCCAGTCGCACGAAAGCAGCCAGCGGCGCTTTCAGTCCACGGATGCGGCCGTGCGGCACGGCGACGCCGTGGCCCAGCCCGGTCGAGCCGAGACGTTCGCGCGCGAACAGATTGTCCGACACGGTCGAGCGCGCGATGCCGCAGTTGTTTTCGAAGATCAGGCCAGCCTGCTCGAATGCGCGTTTCTTGCTGGAGCACTCCAGGTCAAGCACGACATTCTTCGCCGGCAGGATGTGGCTGAATTGGGTCATGATGCAATGCACAAAAATGGCGTTTGCCCGGAATTATAGGAGCTTTCCCAGCCTGGCGTGAAAAATGTCGGTTTTCCGGTAGCGTCTGGTCATTGCCGAGCGTTGCGATCGTTCGACGGCATTCGCGTCAATGAATAATTGCTGCGCCATGGGTTGATGTCGATGCCACCGCGGCGAGTGTAGCGGGCCGTCACCAGCAACTTGCTTGGCTGGCACTCGCGCAGCAGGTCCATGAAGATGCGTTCGACGCACTGTTCATGGAATTCCTGATGGGTGCGGAATCCGATCAGGTATTTCAGCAAACCTTCCTGATCGATCGGCTGGCCGACATAGCGGATCTGCACGCTGGCCCAGTCCGGCTGGTTGGTGACGAGGCAATTCGATTTCAGCAAGTGCGACACCAGCGTTTCCTCGACCGGCGCTTCTTCCGCATTGACTTTCAGCAGCGACGGTGCCGGCTCATAGCGGTCGACTTCGATGTCGAGCCGGTCGAGCAGCAGGCCATCGAGTTCGCCCATCTGCAGCTTGCTAAAGTCTTCAGCCAGCGTGAGTTTGACCTGCACCGTACCACCGAAGGCACCGGACAGGTCGGCGCGCAGCAGTTCGAGCAGCGCGTCAGGCCCGGCGATTTTCGACTGGTTCAGTGAGTTGAAGTACAGCTTCATCGATTTTGATTCGACGATGTTGGGCGTGTCCGCCGGTACCTGCAGCGTGGCGATCGCCACTTGCGGTTTGCCACGCATGTTTAGCCATGACACTTCGTAGGCATTCCAGACATCCATGCCGAAGAAGGGCAGCGTGCCTTCGATGCCCAGCTCGGCGCGCTTGTCCGCGCGCGGGATCGGGAAGAGCAGCGTCGGATCGTACGTCGCCTGATACGGGGTGGATTTGCCGAGCGGTGAGTCGGAAGGGAGGTTCGGTGTGGTCATCAGTAATGGTCGGGTCTGACAAAAGACACGGGACACGGGACACGGGATCCCCGCTTGTGCCAGGTTGACGTTTGATGGCCGTCAGCTTTCAAACCGTCATCCCGGCGCAGGCCGGGATCCATAGTGGATCAACGAGGAATGACGCTTCAGGCCATCAAGTTCGCATCAGAGGAACAGCTTGTACGCCGGGTTCCCGCTCTCATCCCACGCACGATACCCGAGCGTGGACAGGAAAGCACGGAAGTCCTTCATCTCTTTCCTCGGCACCTGCAGCCCGACCAGCACGCGGCCCACATCGCCGCCCTGGCTGCGGTAGTGGAACAGGCTGATGTTCCAGTTCGGGGCCAGGCTGTCGAGGAAGCGCATCAGCGCGCCCGGCCGCTCCGGGAACTCGAAGCGGTACAGAATTTCGTCATGCGCAAGCGCGCTCTTGCCGCCGACCAGATGGCGGATGTGCAGCTTCGCTAATTCATCCTGCGTGAGGTCAAGTGTGCGGAAACCATGCTTCTCGAAATGCTTGCTGATCTTGCCGGACTCGTCGCGGTCCGCGATCTGCAGGCCAACGAACACATGCGCCTGCTGCGCGTCATTGATGCGGTAGTTGAATTCGGTCACGGCGCGCGCACCGATCAGCTGGCACAAGCGCTTGAAGCTGCCGCGCTCCTCGGGAATCGTCACGGCGAACACGGCCTCACGCGCTTCGCCGACCTCGGCGCGTTCGGCCACGAAGCGCAGCCGGTCGAAATTCATGTTCGCGCCGCAGGCGATCGCCACCAGCGTTTCTCCGCGTACCGGCTTGCGCGACTTGGCTGCGCGCTCTACATAGGCCTTCGCACCAGCCACCGCCAGCGCGCCAGCCGGCTCGAGAATGCTGCGGGTATCGGTGAACACATCCTTGATCGCCGCGCAGACGGCGTCGGTATCGACCAGGATGATCTCGTCGATGACTTGCCTGGCAAGACGGAAGGTCTCTTCGCCGACCTGCTTGACGGCCGTGCCATCGGAAAACAGGCCGACGTCTTGCAGCATCACGCGGCGTCCGGCGGCCAGCGAGCGCGCCATGGCGTCTGAGTCGGTCGTCTGCACGCCGATCACTTTGATGTCCGGACGCACCGCCTTGATATACGCGCCGACGCCGCCGATCAGGCCGCCACCGCCAATTGCAACGAACACGGCATGAACCGGGCCGGCATGCTGACGCAGGATTTCCATCGCAATCGTGCCCTGACCGGCGATCACGTCGGGATCGTCGAAGGGATGCACGAAAGTCAGCTTGTGTTTTTTCTCCAGCGCCAGCGCGTGCTGATAGGCGTCCGAATACGAGTCGCCCGCCAGCACCACCTCGCCGCCGCGCGCGCGCACCGCTTCAACTTTGACCGCCGGCGTGGTGGTCGGCATCACGATCACGGCACGGCAGCCCAGCGTTTTCGCCGACAAGGCGACACCCTGCGCATGGTTACCCGCCGACGCGCAGATCACGCCGCGCTTGAGTTGCGCCGGCGTCAGTTGCGCCATCTTGTTGTAAGCGCCGCGCAGCTTGAAGCTGAACACGCTTTGCATGTCTTCGCGCTTGAGGTAGATCGGATTGCCGATCCGGCCAGACAGCGTGCGCGCGAGTTCCAACGGCGTTTCGATCGCGACATCATAGACGCGCGAGGTCAGGATTTTCTTCAGATAATCGGTCGTCATGGCGTGTCATTATAATTGACGGCCTTTTGCCCCTCTTAACACCCACTTCCACTCCCGATGCTCGTTTCGGCCATGACTGCCCTGCTGAATGCGCTCGCGCTGCCCGCGTTCAGCCTGCCGGCGCTGTTCCTGATCGCGCTAGTGTCGGCCACGCTGATGCCGATGGGTTCCGAACCCGCGCTGTTTGCGCTGGTCAAGCTGCACCCCGAGATGTTCTGGTCGGCGGTGCTGGTGGCTACCGCCGGCAATACCGTCGGCGGCGCCATCAGCTGGGCGATGGGGCTGGGTGCGAAGAAGGCCTTTGCCGAGGAGCGCAAGACACGCTGGTTCGGCTGGTTGCAACGCTTCGGACCGAAGACCCTGCTGCTGTCATGGCTGCCCGTGATCGGCGACCCGCTGTGCGCACTGGCCGGCTGGCTGAAGATGCCTTTTTGGCCCTGCCTGGGTTACATGGCGGTCGGTAAATTCGCCCGCTATCTGAGCGTTACCGCACTGCTGCTGGAAGTGCCCGACGGATTCTGGCATCGGTTGCTGGCGTGGAGCTGAACGGCCGTAAAGCCCCAGTGCGGCAAGGGCTAATGCTGAATCCTTGTGCATCGCAATACGGTAGAATGCGTCTTTAGCTTCTCAGGTATCGTTTGCTCCTCTGATGAACGCCCCCGCGCAAATCCAAGCCTTGCTCACCGACGCACCCGAAGGCCGCCCGCCGACGCGCCTGCGTGAAATTCCGTACAACTACACGTCGTTCTCCGATCGCGAGATCGTGATTCGTCTGCTCGGCGATACCGCCTGGGGCCTGATCTCGCAGTTGCGCAGCCTGCGTCAGACCGGCCGCTCCGCCCGCATGCTGTACGAGGTGCTCGGCGACATCTGGGTCGTGCGCCGCAATCCTTATCTGCAAGACGACCTGCTCGACAATCCGTCGCGCCGCGAGGCCCTGATCGACGCGATGATTCATCGCCTCAATGAGGTCGAGCGTCGCCGCGTGTCCGCCGAGGGTGACGAAACGCTCGAACCCGAGGTCCGGCAGCGCAAGCAGCATGTGGCCACGCTGATCGAGCTGGCGCGCAAGGCGGTCGAGGATTTCGCCGCTGAGTTCAGGCTGATGCAGGACCTGCGTCGCCGGACCAAGCGCGTGCTGGGTCGCTACACCGCCGCCGACAACATCAAGTTCGACGGCCTGTCGCGCGTGTCGCACGTGACCGATGCAACCGACTGGCGCGTCGAGTATCCGTTCGTGGTGCTCACGCCCGACTCGGAAGACGAGATGGCCGGACTGGTCAAGGGCTGCATCGAGCTCGGCCTGACCATCATCCCGCGAGGCGGCGGCACCGGTTACACCGGTGGCGCGATTCCGCTCACGCCGATGTCGGCCGTCATCAATACCGAAAAGCTCGAGGACCTCGGCGCGGTCGAGATGTTGAAGCTGCCCGGTGTAGACCGCGAGTACGCGACCATCTATTCCGGCGCCGGCGTGGTTACCAAGCGCGTGGCCGATGCGGCCGAGAAAGCCGGCTTCGTGTTCGCCGTCGACCCGACCTCGGCGGAGGCCTCCTGCATCGGCGGCAATATTGCGATGAATGCCGGCGGCAAGAAGGCCGTGCTGTGGGGCACCGCGCTCGACAATCTCGCCAGCTGGCGCATGGTCGACCCGAACGGCGACTGGCTCGAAGTCACGCGGCTCGACCATAACCTCGGCAAGATTCATGACGCGCCGGTGGCGCGCTTCAAGCTTGAGTGGACGCATCCGGCCGAGCGCGGTCGCCGCAACCCGCCGTTCCGCACTGAATTCCTCGAGATCGAAGGCCGTACCTTCCGCAAGGAAGGCCTCGGCAAGGATGTCACCGACAAATTCCTTGCCGGCCTGCCCGGCGTGCAGAAGGAAGGCACCGACGGCCTGATTACCTCGGCGCGCTGGATCCTGCACAAGATGCCGAAATACGCGCGCACCGTCTGCCTCGAGTTCTTCGGCCAGGCGCGCGATGCGATCCCGTCGATCGTCGAGATCAAGGACTTCCTCGACGCAGAGACAAAGAAGGGCGGCGCCATCCTCGCCGGCCTCGAACACCTCGACGAGCGTTATCTGCGTGCGGTCGGCTACGCGACCAAATCCAAGCGCGGTGTGCTGCCCAAGATGGCGCTGTTCGGCGATATCGTCGGCGATAACGAAGACGCCGTCGCGCGCGCCACCTCCGAAGTGATCCGGCTGGCCAATACGCGCGTTGGTGAAGGTTTTGTCGCGGTCAGCCCTGAGGCGCGCAAGAAGTTCTGGCTGGACCGCGCGCGCACGGCCGCCATCGCTCGCCATACCAACGCCTTCAAGATCAACGAAGACGTCGTGATCCCGCTCGACCGCATGGGCGAGTACACCGACGGCATCGAGCGCATCAATATCGAACTGTCGATTCGCAACAAGCTGCAGCTATTGGACCAGCTGTCGGCCTTCTTCGCGAAGGGCAATCTGCCACTCGGCAAGAGCGACGACAGCGAAGGCTTCGACATTCCGCCGGCCGAACTGCTGGAGGACCGCGTGGCCGGGGCGTCCGCGCTGCTCGATGGCGTGCATGCGCGCTGGTCGTGGCTTCTGGCGAATTTCGACGGCCGGGTCGCCGATGTGAAAGACAAGCTCGCCGAACTCGGCCTCGACAAGCTGATGGCGGATATCGACGCACGTCTTGCCGTGCAGCCGGAGGTGACTGTATTTGACCTGCTGCAGGACCGCACGATCCGCGTGTCCTGGAAGGCTGAAGTACGCGCGCAGCTGCGCCAGATCTTCAACGGCGCGGCGTTCCGGCTCATCGTTGACGAATGCTCGGCGATCCATAAGCGCGTGCTGCGTGGCCGCGTGTTCGTTGCACTGCACATGCATGCGGGCGACGGCAACGTGCACACCAACCTGCCGGTGAACTCCGATGACTACGAGATGCTCAAGACCGCGCATGCGGCGGTCGAGCGCATCATGGCGCTGGCACGCTCGCTCGACGGTGTGATCAGCGGCGAGCATGGCATCGGCATCACCAAGCTCGAGTTCCTGACCGAGGCCGAGATCGGCGAGTTCCGCGCCTACAAGCAGCGCATCGACCCCGAGGGCCGCTTCAACAAGGGCAAGCTGCTCGAGGAAGCGGACCTGCGCAATGCGTATACGCCGTCGTTCGGCCTGATGGGCCATGAGTCGCTGATCATGCAGCAGAGCGACATCGGCGCGATCGCGGCCCGCGTCAAGGTCTGCCTGCGCTGCGGTAAATGCCAGCCGGTGTGCGCAACCCATGTGCCGCGTGCGAACCTGCTTTTCTCGCCGCGCAACAAGATCCTCGCC
>JACCDQ011970365.1_pt1 | contig 71571 bp, 92 predicted proteins | sample 7446031 | NCBI WGS metagenome assembly JACCDQ01 (sample SAMN15323442, study PRJNA562643) | freshwater metagenome | isolation source: river surface water | place: USA:Blue River Watershed | collected 2017-08-17
GATTCGTCGAGCGAGTCATCAAGGAAACCAAAGTCACTGAACATTTCACTGAGCACGATCTTCGGGCAAAAGTGGGAAGTGACGCATCTTCATTGGCTCATGCACAAGCATTGCTTGCTCACGCTGACAGCCGAACCACAAAAAGGATCTACCGTCGAAAAGCGGAGGTCGTTAAACCACTGAAATGATTATGGCAATACACCCCGATTTCGTTCAACAAGCCGACGCTACCCTTCGTGAACTAATGCTCGTTCGAGACCTGGCCGCAGCCAACGGCAAGCTCGAGGCATGGTGTGCTCTCTACACGAACGGGCTGATGCTCAAGCTCAGGGCCATGCGACATGCTCCAAGCCACCCGAAACCTCCACCAGCTGCAGCGTGAGGGCGTGGCCTACGAAGTGCCTTCCGAGGGCACCCACGTCGTCGTGCGCACTGTCAACGAGACCATCCACTTCTGGCCGTCAACCTGCCGGTGGTGGATCGTTGGTTCGTCAACCAAGCGGGGCGGAATCGTCCGCCTCATCAAGTACGTCAAGGGCAAGCAACGGCCTGCAATTCCTGCAATTGGCCAATTCTGGCCCTAGAAAAATCAATGACTTAGCTCACTTCCGACATCGTGCCTATTGCATGAAGTCTGTGCGCTACGGCCTTGATTCCAAAGGCGTAAGTTCCGGTAAGCAAGCTGTCTACGAACCAAGGGGTCGTGGGTTCGAATCCTGCCGGGCGCGCCAATAAACGTAGCAAAATCAAGGGCTTGGGTCTTCGGACTCAGGCCCTTTTTCTTTGGTCTCTGCAATAGATGACCATCTCTGCAATTGAAAGTTCCCCATGATCCAAGAACACCTACGCACCCTTGCCTTCAACTGCGGTGGCAAGGCTCACACCGAAGGTCCCATGCGCGCTGTGACCGGCGTGACTCTCACATGGGCCCAGCTGACCAAGTTCGCTGAAGCCATCAAGTCTGGCCGGCACACCTGCTCATCGCTTTGCCACCCAGAGGAGCCTTGCATGTTGACCGCTACGGGCGCTTGCCCCAACGGAGACGTGCGATGAGCAACTACGACCTCAAGTTCTGGATCTTCGTCTTCGTCCTGTTCTTCCTCTTCCAAGGTGAACCTGACGTCTGGGACTGCCTGCGTGCCCGCACTGGCCTGACCGTGGAGGGCTGCAGCAAATGATCTCCACCTGGATCCTCGTGGTCTTCCTTACCAGCCCTAGCAACAGTGCTGCCGGCGGACCCTTCATCATCGAAAACATCATCAACCAAGACGAGTGCTTGCGTGTGCAGGAAGTTGTTGAGCGCCGTCTCAGAGCTCCCCGCGCGCTGTGCATTGAAGTTAGAAAGACCAAGCCATGACCAAAATCAAACATCTCCCCAGCACACGCTATGAACCCTACGTGCCCAGCAAGGCTGCATTCGTCCGCCCAGGGGGCATGGATGCCTACGAGCTGCCCTCACGCGTCGGTGACCAGCGTCACCCCTACAAACCCCCATCCAATGGCTGTGTGGGCGTTCTGAAGGACCGTACCCCTCACACTGGCCAGTACCAGGAGAACAGGACTGGGCGATGACTCCACCGCTGACACCTGAAGAGACGCGGTGCATCGAACGAGGCGAAAGCCTTTACGTCGAAAAGCTCAGCGTGCATGGTGTCTACAAGGACGGCACCCCGTTCGTGCGTCAGTACGAGATGGGTGTGCACATGCACCAAGCCGACCGCATCATGCTGAACTACATCATCAGCTACCCAGACCCTCTTTTCGAGGCCTTAAATGGACCCATCCAATGAAGATCAAGTACGAACGCCCACTCAAAAATGGCAAACGCCATGTCCTAGTTGAACTCGACGCCGGCGAGTCCATTCAATCAATCCACGATGACAAGTTCTATCGTCTTGAGTACCCGATGGAAGAGCAAGTCTTTGCTGGCCACATTCTTAGAAATCCAGAGCCTGTGGTGTGGGACACCTTTGAACAAAGGTGGCTCGCATGAAACCGATGACCCTGCGGCTCTTGCCCGTGGGCTTCGACTTCTACCTGCTGCGCACTGGCCAGCGATTCAAGCTGATCTCTGTGGGACCATCCGCCATGGGTGGCTACAAGTACAACGTGTTGCAAGAAGGCAGGAATCGGGGCACCACCTTGCACCATTCCTGTCAGATCAAGCCGGTGATCCGTGCGCAAGACCGTGGGGCTCGTTCTGCGGCCCTACAGCAGGCCAAAATCGCACGCCAAGGGCATCGGTACCTCTGGAACGAAATGCACGTCATAGCGCTCGAAACCGGAGCTCGGGTGAAGGTTCTGGCCTTCGTTCAACAGGAACCCTGGTCAGAGTTCACCACCTTCGTCAATGCAGCTGACTTGCAGCCCTTGCCGATGGCGTACTTCGGAAACCAAGTGCCTCAATGAAAAGGGCCCCGTAGGGCCCTTGTCTTCATGCTGCGCAACTTAGGTTGCCGCAGACTTCCATGGCTAGGTCAGTGTGGTGAATTCGATCATCCAGACCAATGAGGCCACCGTTGACTGCCTTGGTCAAGCCAACCCAATCCTTGCGCTGAGCGAGCTCATTGCACTTGTGGGTGGACCAGTACCAGCCGGCAGTCTTCAGTCCCCACTCAGGTGTGCGGACGAGATCCGGGTTGCGGACAAAGTCCACGCCCAAGGCCTTGCCGGCATGGAAGAAATTCGCCGCACCGGTGAGTTGGATGTTGCCGGATCCCCGGTACAGCCAGCCGTCCCCTGACTTCTCATCGCGGTTGCCCATGCGGCCGCCGTAGATGCGTGAAGCGATGCGTTCCGGGTGTCCCTGGTACTTCATGGCTTCTTCCAACGACTCAAAGCCCCAGAGGCGCTTTGGTGTCTTGGGAAACATCTTGAAGAGCGTGGCTCCACGGTAGCGAAGGTCTTCCTCCAGCTTCGTGAAGTTGCCACTTTCATGACCGCACTGCGCAATGAACGCTGCCTGCTGGACAGGCGTGTCAATGTGGAAGAGCTGAAACGTCTCGTTCATGGCACCCGCCAGAGCAGGATTGATCTTCAGTTTTTTCAGTTGTTCAGCGGTGACCATTGGCCATCTCCCTCACTTGGTTGTAGGCGTCGATGCAGGCGTTGAGCTGAACGATGGCTCGGTCTCCGTCGGCTGCGATTTGAGCAATAAGTCGGAGAGTCTCTCGGTCAGATTCGGTTTGACCTTGATCCCGATCGCTGGTGGGAGCAGCGGAATTTCCATTGGCTTGTACGCAACTTGCGGACTTGAAGCGCACCCGCCCAGAGCTGATAGCGCGATCAAGAGCAGTTTGCTTTTGAGTGATTGCATCATTGGCTTCTTTCAATTGAATCGTTGTTTGATCGAGTTCGGCGCGCACCGCGCTTTCGCGCTCACGCGCCTCCTCGTTCTTCGCGGAGATCTCCGACTGCATTTCTAGGTCCCTTAAGGCATAGCCGACATGGTGGCCGTAGAAATAGACAGTTAAAGCGGCAGTGATACACCCCAGAATAATCCAGGGGCTCTTCAGTAGCTTCAGGATGGTCAACATCATTGGGCTCGCTGTTCTGCTCTTGCGTGTGCGAGGTCATGGAGATCTTCCTCAGGCTCGCGGTGATCCGCTGGTGTCGTGGGAGGAGGTGGTGGAGTCCAGCTCTCATCGAGTTGAGGGTTGGTCCAGCCCATCCAATTCCAGTCCGGTATTACGCTTGGCTTAGCTTCAGCTACCGGTTCGTTTGGGGCTACCACTCCAGGAACAGAAACCACGGCTGCTGCAGCTTGCGGCGCCAGCACAGGGGCTACTTTGTTGGCGATCATCTCTGATGCCTTCTTAGCCACGCGCATACCGATGAGGGTAGTGATAGAACCCGTCATCAACAGCACGATGTCGTTGAGCATCTTGGTGTATGCCATGTCGATCGGAGCCATCGTTTTAAGAGGCTGCTGAACGAACGTCACGGAATAGAGCATGGTGAAAACCAAGCCACCAAAGACAAGCATCACGATGCAAACCACGAAGGCCCACACCATGACTTCACAGAATGCGATTAGCTCTTCAGTTGTTTGGAACAGAGCTCGAGGGGGTTGTTGTTGGTTCAACTTTTTTCTCCAGGACAGGTGCTACTAAGTACTCAGGACAGTCCTGGGTAAACAAGCAATCGGGTTTTTGACAGCGCTTCGCACTGAAGTTCTTGGGATCCTGACAGTAATACCGATAGCGGTCTTCACAGCCCGTCATCAGTACCAGCAGCAGGCTTAGGTACAGCAGTTTTTTCATTATGGCCTTTCATCAATAAATCCATCTCCCGACGAAGTTTCCGGAGCTCTTTGGCTTCCGATTTTATTTCCGCCTTCATCCACATGGTTTCGATCGCAGCCAGAAAGCTAAGCGTCACGAACACCACTATGGCGACGTATATGAGGACTCGCCCCAGAAGTTGGAGCGTGCCGAGTGTTGAATCCGAAGGTCCCACATTATTCCTAGCACCACCAGAGACAGAATTGCCGTAGCTATTGCTTGCACCCAGATTTCTATTCGATGGTTTCTGCGTTGCCATTGCCGAGCTTCCTCATCTCTTTGCTGCTTCTTTTTAAGCATCCGGTCGAACTCTTGTTCTTCCAGAATTTGTTCGTACATGCTCAAGAAACGGCTGTAGATGTCACGCAACTCGCGTGGTGCATACACCATTGCTTCCCTGATCTGCACCGACATGTTCTCGAGCTGGAGCTCGATCTCAACGCGGTCGATCGCACTGTCTTCGATTGTCGTCGTGGTTTTGGAGATTTCCTCCAGCTCCAGACAATAGGCCCGTAGATTCCGACGAATCTCAAAGAAGGTCTTCAGCTGCTCGCAGACCGCATGAATGGCATGGGTCTGGTATTCCTCGTAGCTGAGCTCTTCAACGGGCTCTGCTTTCTTTTTCTTCTTAACTACCGGGGCAGGGGCTTCAGGCTTGGGAGTGTCAGCAACAGGTTGCTGTATTTCGACCTTCTTCTGAGGCCCACCGAATAAACCAAGAAGCCACGACCACAGGCCAGTGACTTCTTTGTAGATGGCTTTGGCATCGCCAATGCCTTGCTCGACTGTCTTCTTGAGCTTGCCTATCTCAGCCTTGCCCTCGGAGAGCATCTCGCAGCCTTTCCTGACAGCTGCAACAGCTGCCTGTGCGGCCATGAGGAGGCTGATTGGATCCACATCAATGCGGGCCGATACCTAGCTTTGCTTGGGCACCCAACCACAACAAACCAATGGCAATCACCAAGGCACCGAGAACACCCTTCTTGATGATCTCTTTCTTGAGATCAGTCCAAAAAGCTTCCTGCGCTTCAGCAGCGCGGATCAGGCTCTCGTGGTATTTCCGATGGCCGTCGTAGTCGACTTCGCCGTCTTCGCCTTTAGGGAAGGCCGAGCGCATGTGCTTGACTTCAACCAAGATGAGATCAAGCTTGTGCTCAATGTTCAGTTCTTCAGGCGTTTCTCGTTTGGTTCCTTGATCATCTGTAAACATTAGACACTTTCAGGTTTTGGGTATTTGGTCTTAACTGCTTGGCACGATGCAATGTACGCATCGATCTGTGTTTGGTCGCCTTTCACGACACCATCAAGGTAGTCAGTGATTGGGGGATATTCGGCAGCTCGTTGACGCTTATACGCAGTTAATGCGTTCTGGTGCTGAATGCGAGCAACTTCTTCACTAAGCTCTTCAACAGTCGGTTTTGATTGCACTTCATCAAGCCAATCAAGACCATCATAGGTGTTGCCGTTGAGGGCCCAATGCGCGCCAGGGCGAAGGTTCTGAATTGCTAAAGTAATCATCCTGCAATCTCCAACAACAAAATACTAGATGCAAAACGACCATCGTCAGTGTTTGACGTTATGTCTGCGCGCCCACGATTAATGTGGGTTGTGAAGGACGTGCTGTCTTGACAGAATCGAATATCGTAAGTGACGGCGGATGCTGTAGCCGGCGCATCAATCACCTGAAATGATCTACTCATGCCTGACTGATCGGCGTTAGCATTTGCACCAAAGTCACCAAAGACTCGATATTCACTGCCGGCAGCTTGACCTGCAGCACCATCAAGAAATGACCCGTTTCTAAAAATTGCAAAGCCGCCGCCTGAATTTCCTCGAGTAGAGTCGTAATTAATCGTTGTCATGATCAAGATCTTGCTTGAAGTTGATCGCGGTGTGATCGTTGCAGAAAGCCCCGGAATAGCTGTAAACGAAGTGGGACCTGTAGAGTTTCCCGAAAACGTGTCTGTTTTGACAGCTTGTGCATACTGAAGAACTGTTCCTGCAGCCAAACGTGCATTTGGTAGCGTTCCAGACAGATCTGCTGCAGAACCGCTAAACAACGACGGTTTACCGGAAAGATCTGAATACGCCCCAGACGTAGCTACAGCAGCCAATGCTGGCTTGCCGGACAAATCCGAATACGCACCTGATCCTGCAACCGCAGCAAGTGTTGGTTTTCCACTTAGGTCTGCGTATGCTCCGCTAGAAGCAACTGCAGCCAAACCAGCAAGGTCAGCTACGTTGAGAGCACCATCAGATCCAAGAATCTGAGCTAAGGAACGTGCGCGGCTCATACCTGACCTCCTTCAGATTTCGGATACTTGTCCTTGATTGCCTGAATTTGTGCAGCCATTTCAGCAGGAAATACACCAGCATGAAATAGTGCATCTAGTTGATCGCCAATGCGTGGATATTCGCTTGCACGTAATTCAGCATATGTCGCTGCTTGAACCGCATCCACCAGCACAGGATGACCAGAGTCATCACCCACAATCTGCTGACCATTGGCCTGTCCTTCAAACAAAGCCAGATAGGACTCATCAGATACTTCGACCGCATCCTGAGGGACGGCACTACCGTGAAACTCAGAGTCGTAAAAACCACCAGTTGATTTGCTAAAAAACTTCATGCTGATCCTCAGTAACCCATCGCAATGTAGAAAGTATCGCCTTGGTCTGTTGCAATGTATGCACCGGTCGTGTTTTGACCATACCAAGCACGGTAATCACCCATCGCCGAACTACGAACAATGCTGACAACTAAACCAAAACATGCATTTGGAAATGTCATTGGGAAGGTTTGCCAATAAAAACCCACGCCACCGTTGCCTCGCCAACCCCATTGAATGATCAGTCCTCCAGGAAGTTTCTGATATCCGCTTGATGAAATAGATCGACCAAATACACCAAGGTTTGCCAACGCAATAGAACCGGTTGAGCCTTCCAATGCAGAAACAAAACTACCCAGGTTTGATGCCGCTGCTCCTGATGCAAGCTTCGCAGCAGTTATTGATGAATCTGCTAGGCGGGCAATTGCCAATGTGCCTGTGGTCAGTGCACTTGCATCATTGCTCGGTGGCAAAGTGGTCCAGGCACCATCACCGCGCAAATATGTGGTCGCATCTGCAATGCCGCTCAATGCAGTAGTTCCACTTGCACTCAACCGAGCCAATGGCACTGAGCCACCTGTCAAATAGTTTGCAAACGAAAAACCAGTAGCATCAAACTGGCCGTATGGCGTTGACCCGTCCAGACTGCGAATGCGAGTCAGGTTGCCATCAATCATGTTGTTGCCGTCACGGCCCAACTCAATATTGCCGCCCAGTGCACCAGCACCATTGCCACCACCTTGAAGAACCAAGGTCGTATTGGTACCGTTAGAGACACCCACCACTCGAGCATTGCCATCGTTGGCGGTCATCAACAAGTTGCCAGCAGCCGTCAAGCCACCAGTCAACGAGCCACCAATCAATCTAAGGTAGCGCGCGTCAGCTTCTGTTTTTGTGTAAAGCGTCGCAAGGAAAGCATCGACTTCATCCTTACGGTAACCATCAGACAGACCACGAGGAATCCATGCTTTGATCTTGACTGTGTCACCCACTGCAGCAGCAGTGACCAAGTTGACCGTCACACCATCAGTGGCTGTGAAGTCAGTGTTGTCAAGCTCGATACCGTTAACCAACACATCAAGGTAGCCTTTGATGTAGCCAGAGAGCGGTACAAATGCTGATTTAGGAGACCCGGAAACAACTTCTTCCAGCACTACACGCTGAGAAGAAACGCCGGGGGTATTGCCAATATAGGACATTGATTAAGCCTGTTCTGGTACTTCTACCCAAGAGGTTGTTGCTTCATTCCACGAGTAGCTCTTGTCATATTGAACTTTTGCGCAGTAAGACATGTGCTGCCTCAATTGAAACCGTGCGCCGCCATAATCATGCCGCGACCGGTGTTTAGGTTGTCAAAGGTTATTGACAACCCGTTTGATGGAATGGTGTCAATCGGGTTGTAATGAACAGTGCCGCCGCCATTAGCGGGAGCTTGAGCTTGATCATACGTGACGTGTAGTGCATTGTTGATTTGCGTCCCGCCATTAGGATCGCCAGAGTACCAACCCAAGAAATATTGCCCACTCGCCAAGTGATTCGCGGATGGAACAACGTACTTCTTTGTTGTTGCGTCCACAGCACCAATTGTAGAAGTAGCGTCCTCGGTTCGCAGCGTCCGACGAAAACCGTTTCCTGGATTAGGGTCGACAAACAACCATCCAGCACGTAGAAAGAACTGAGCTGTGTTTGTAGCGTGCCGCTCCATCACAAAAAACCATATACGACCTCCGGCAGCTGTACTGCCAGTAACCCAATCCCATGCTCGAATGTGCATACCCTGGGCAAACTGGTAAAGCGTATCAACGCCGTAGTATCCAGATGAGAACCAGCTAGATCCCGTTAACCGACCAATGTTTGGTTTGCCGCAAAGAACTGTTGGTAGAACTGAACCATTGGCAATATACATTGCCGAATCGTTATCCAGATAGTGCGTTCCTGCAGGAAAATCTTTGTAGAAAGTCTGGCAGTTTGGGGATGCTGCAGGAATGTACTGAACACTGTCATAAAGCGTCCAACCAGATGTTGATACTGGGTCCCAAGCGGTGCTTCGAATCATGTAGACGCGAGCCGGCTTAGTCAACAAAATTGCGCACAAGGTATTACTATCGTTAATTGTTCGACTTGTTGGGAAGCCTGCAAGCGCAGTAGACAAATTTTGATATGTGCCGCCACTCCAACCAGATTGTCCAGAAGTGCTTTGATCCAAAGCATTACTGATAGTCAAGGTCATACCATTTGCGGCAGTACCTTGACCATCAAAAGCAGAGCCAAAAATAGCCAGTGATAGCTCTGGCTTGGTCACAATAGAAAACGCACGTTGAGTTTGGTTGCCGGCATTGTCAGATGCCGTTACGGTGAAGTTTGTTGTTGTCTGAGATGACACAGCGGCTATGTCGCCACTAATAACACCGGTGGAGGCGTTGAGTGACAAACCGGACGGTAAAGCACCGCTAGTAACAGCATAGGTGACGGAAGCCCCCGCATCAGGGTCCGTAGCTAACAGGGTCACACTTGCTCCGGCGGTGTACTCGTAAACGGACGCAAGTTGCCCGGCAGCAGTAGTCCAAGCAGGTACGCCACCGCAGTCAATGGCAGCGGACAATGTAGTGGAAAGCCCGGACGCGTTGATGACTTTCACGGACAGCGGCTCGTTGGCTACAGAGAAATCTTGTGGGGTGGTGGCTGTAAGCTGAGCACTGTTGATGAACGACACAGAAGCTGCCGTGTACTCAACACCTTGAGTTGTGACGAACTTGACCGTAGCGCCAGTGTCAAAGAACGACCCATTAATTGTGAAAGCTGTGCCTTGCTCGCCGTTGTACGTAGTGGGTGACACCGTTGTAACAGACGGAGGAGTAGCCACAGCAGCCCAGCCAGAGGCGGTGTAGGTCTCCATGTAGCCCGTGTCGCTGTTGTAGCGAATCATGCCAGTCGAAGGCGTCGATGGGCGTTGAGCAGTCGTACCTGCTGGCACGTCAAACGCACCAGTACTTGTATTTGTTTTGTCTGACACTCCAACAGGGGCGTCAGCGCCCAATTGACCTGCTCCAACAATGCCGTTATATGGGGCGTTACCAATCATTCCCATGGTCGGCTCCTTAGCTCAGGTATGAAACAATTGCATCAGCAGAGTTGCTGGCACTGCCATAGGCCGTGATCGTGTCACCGGCTTCAAGCACAACCTTCTGATCGCCACCGACAATCACAATCGCACCGCCCGGGAGAACCGTAGCATCCTTCACAAGGAACGCCGAAGAGCCACCAGACTTGTTCAGCTTGGCTGAGACGGTGATTGCAGTACTGACTGTGTTAGCCAGAGACAAGCCAATCAACGTAGCAGTAGCGCCCGCAGACACCGTTGGGGTGATCGTGGACGGGCTACCAGACGCTCCGATGTTCGGCGTTACTTGTGATTTGAATGCCATGGTGTTTCCTTATCCAAGCGCAATTGCCATTGCAATGGCTTGGCTATCGACCTGGGATGTGGAGTACACACCTAGGTTTGTTCGTGCCGTTGGAACGTCGGCGAGATCGCTCAGGTTTGAAGCCTTAGCCATCTTGTCCGCGTTGAGGTTTGCAAAGTTCGCATCCACCTCATCATTCGTGAGGGGAGATCCCTTGGCAGCGCGTGATGTGATCGTGCTCATTTGCAGCCCCTATTAAGCTGCAGTCAGCGTGATAGTCCAGGTGACGGTCATGGTGTCATTGGCACCCTTGTTCACCACAGAGAACACGGTACGGCAAAGCATGTCACCGCCAGTAGAGGCATTGAAAATGCCGGCTTCAACCACAGCACCGGTTGCGTCACCAGCTTCAAAGCTGGACACGTAGACGACCTTTTCGTTGTTCGAGCCGGCAATGGTTGTGCTGTCGAGTGCTTCGCGCGAACCCAGCAAACTCACCAAGTCAGTTTGACCAGCAGCAGTTGCAGTAGAGCCAGCACCCAAAGCCATGTGAGACATGACGTTCTTGGCAGTGCCCACCATGCGGCTGATGATGTAAGCAAGACCGGCGTTGACCACCAAGTTCTTGACTTCACGAGTGTCTTTGACGTTGCCGTGCTCGTCGCGAAGGACAATGCTGAGCTCGCCAGACAGTTTCAGTTTTTCATTGATCATGATTTTTCCTATTAGAAAGTTCTGGAAGCCCCGACGTAGTCTTCCGCAAAGTACGAGAAGTCGCAGTACCCTTGACTTCGCAACGACCCCGTGTCGGTGAGTGAGGCCGTATCTGTTTTCACTGCCCCAGGTGCCTTTGACACCTCGTCCATGGCAGCGAACGCATCCAAGATGGGCGCTGGTGCAAACTCTTTAGAGATTGATTCCAGCACCACACCATCATCTGTAAGAGCCTTGGTTCCATCAAACCTCAGCTCTGCATCTGTAAACCCTGCAGCATCTTCAAGGGCTTTACCTGTATCAAACGTCGTTACATCAGTAGCAGCTGCGGCATCATCAAACTCTCGAACAAAATTGACGAGGCGTTCGAACAGCTCTGTGACCACAAACAAATCAGGGAGCTGCTTCTCGAACAGCATGGTTTGGTCATCATCAACCGAAGCTGCACCATCCCAATCGTCGGTGGCAATTAGCTGATCAACAATATCCTTAGAAAAGTCTCGAGCCAGTTCATCGGTAAAACCAGCTGCATCGCTCAGACTCTTACCAGTCTCAAGCGTATTTGCATCGGAAACGCTGTAGTCATCAGTGAGGGTCTTGTAGAAAGTGAAGACCTCAAGATCACTGACCCCGGCATCGTCCACTAGAGTTTTCGTGAACGCCTTAACAGCCAGTTCCAAAACGGAGAATTCGTCTGCTACAGGACGGCCAAAGCTCTTGGCTACCGTGTCTGAAGCACTTGCCGTATCAGACAATGCTTTGAAGAAATCCATGATCGTGGCGTCTGTGAAGCCAGCTTGATCAGTCAAGGCCTTGTAGAAGTCCATTGCCACGGCATCAGCCAAAACAGCGTTGTCGGTCTGGGTCTTGAAGAAGTCCAAGAACACCTGACTGACTGCACCTGCTGTGTCCAGTGCTGCCACAGAATCGACCTTGGACATGCGCAAGATGAACGTGCCCAGTTCATATGCCAGTTGAATTGGAGAAACCACCACACCCATAGCCATGCTCTTGGGCTGCACAGATGCAGCTATTCCCAGCCGCGTTGCAGCGACTGAGAGAGCTTTGGCTATTGGAGTCAGTTTCATGCGAACTGGCTCCGAATCTTGAACTTCAAGATCTGATAGATCGTCTCGCGCACACCTGTGGCATTGACGACCTCAATCTCACCCTGGTAGTTGCCTTCCTCTTGATCCAGGTCGCCTTCAGCCCATTCAACGTAAGCCAGACCCTGGGTATCGGTGTCTGGGTTGATAAACGCAGGGCGAGAGAAGAGGATGGTGTCCGAGCCTTCAGCCCGGAAGTGCAGAGTCACGGTGGCCCCAGTCAAATCGATGGGGTTTCCGGTCTCTTGGTCTGTGAGTGTCAGGCGAATCTGTGGACCAGTATCGCCCTGTACAAGTTTGATTCGATCGGTCATGTGCAGGTTCTCCGGCGTGGGGTTTGGGCCCCTGAAATTTTGGCCGGAAGTTCCTGCTACTCAGTCATCCGTTAATTGGTCCATATTAGACCATAGAAAGATCAAATCTCAGTCAGTTCATGGATATACGGCAAGCCGTACATCTGTCGAACCAAATCCATTCGGCGTGCAAGCTTTGCATGCAGCACATAGAGCATTTGCCAGTTGGCTAAAACACCTGTGTCGCCCTCAGCAAAATTCGTGTAGCGACGATACGCAACGACTTGGCCATCGACTTCAAGCGCGCTGAATACCGTGTCTGAATTAATACCTTCGAGGGACAAGCCAAACTGTGCCATAGCAGCTGGAGGCACCACGAAAAAATACTCTTTGAAGCCCAACATTGCTGGGTTCACTGGCTTGCCATACTCCTCATGGTGCTCAGTCACGCCAAGAATGAATGCCTCAGGGTGCATCCATGACGGCTTCGCGCCGTCAAATAGCACCGTGACATAGAGCATCGACGTCAGGCTCTCCATGCCAAAGAGCCTATGAGCCGTGGCCACGCGCTTGCCTAAGGCTTCTTCAGCCACGGAAATCATCACGCAGGTGCGCATGACCTCCTCTTGCAGCACTTCGTGGGTGTAGGCCTCAGAAGCTGCGCGGTGCTCACCTTCCTGAAACCAAGGAAACACGTCCTTGATCCGCGCAAAGAGTGCCGGCACTTCTGCCTCGCCTTTGTTGAAGTTGCGTGTTGTCGTGCCGTCTTGGCGATACAGAACGTCAGGCATCAAAGCCACCCCGATTCTTTGAGAATGTTGAAAACGTGTTCGTCAATGTCCTGACTAGCATCCACATGGGTAGAAGACTCCATGGTCTGTGTGCGCTTGCGGCTATCGGAGATTTGCTCGACTTTTTTGACTCGAAAAAATACCGTCCTGCCGCCGCACGGCTCATCACGAACATCCAAGATTGTGAATGGCTTAATCATAGCGAGACGCATCTCCAATCAAAACAGTGGAAGCACCCAGGTTCAAGGTTTCATTGGAGTACGGCCATGTGCCCGAGCTTCCACTGCTGCCTCCCGTACCGATACCAAGCATCGAATCATCTTGCTCGTAAAGCCAGTGGCAACCGAACTTCACCACGACCCAGCCGGCCTGGATCCCTGACCCTGTCCACCTGATTCCGCCTCGGTAAAACGCCCAATACCAAGAGTTCCAGTCATAGGTGGTTCGGGTAATGCACACCCCAAACTTGTCTGAACCCAAGCAGTCGTCATCACTTGTGTGGTACTGCGCTTCGCGCTCAGCCTGAGCCAACGACGAATAGAAGAACATGGGCTTCGTAGGCTGACCGCCTACGCTGTAGCTGTTGTACTCGGTGGGTGCAAAAAATCCACCAGTCGTCGCTTCATCTGAACCGCAATACTGCGCGTTCAGGCCGTAGGGAAACGACGGACGTGGGTTGGACGGCTGCACCACGGGCAGACCTCCTGACACCGCCAACGGCCGCATGCGGCTGTCAAATGCCACGGAACCATCATCGCGGTACACCTGCATGCCGTGGGTGTCCGTTGGGTTGCCGGCACGCGGATCTGCAAACACATAGACCTCAGGGTATGTGCTGCCACCCCCGGAACGCACCAGCTCAATGTCCCAGGTGCCGTCGCCGTTGCTGGTAATGCGAGTGACCCCATGGAAATCCGCTGTCGGCATCGTGAAAAACGGCACCGGGTAAACCGAACATGTCACGCGGTACCTCAAGATGCGGATACCGCCGTAGTAGTCGGTTGCATAGTCCACCGCAATAGGTGAACTAAGCTTTGCTACCAAGTGCAAATTGCGAGTGTCCGAAGACACCAACACTTGGTTGTTGTTGTTGAGGGCTAAAAATCCATGAGTCATCGCATCAGAACCAAAATATATGCAGCCTCAGAGCCGCCGGAAGCCGTAACCGTATTACCTGATCGAGTCAGCGTGTGTGCATAGGCTCGACGATCAGAAGGCGGCGCTTGCACAAAGACTTGAGCCAGAAGCACTTCCCGGCCTTCAAGCGCTGGGTAGGTGAAGCTTTGCGAGCCACCTACTGCCACATAGAAAAAGTCCACTTGGTTCCAAGTGACGTCCGCTGATGAATAGGTCAGGTTACTGTTGGAGTGGTAAACCTCCATTCCATGGCTCATGACAGCTTTCCAATCTTCACGCGCAGCACGCCGCTATTCCAGACCTGCAGACTTTGGCTTGCAGCGTCGATCGTCATGTAGCTGGTCGGAGACCCCTGCTGTTTGAACTCGATCTTGCCGGCAGTCAAAGTGCCCATGTCTGCATTGAGCGCAGACAGGTTCTGGATCGTGGCTTTGTCAATCTTGGCCAGCGCAATGCTGGCATCTTTAATCACCGCCTGGTTGATGAACACTTCACCACCAGAAATGATGAACGGCTTCTTCTTGTCGGTCTGGGTTCGTCCCACCCAGAAGGTATCGACATCAAAGCCCGCTTCTACTGTTTCGGTATCGTTGTAGAGACCGAAGCCACCCACCAAATCATTGGCAGTCAGCTTCACCGTGTAGAGCGAATTCACCACGTTGTTGGTGTCATCGATGCTCGTCTGGAAGGTCTGTTGCAGCGTGGCGAAGTTCTCTTCCGTGGACGTAGCCAAGGTCGTCACAGCCGAAGCAAACGCCTGCCCGGCGCTCTGGCGAGCCGTTACTTCATTGCTGATGAGTACAAACGCTTGGTCAACGTCTTGTTGAACCAAAGCCAAAGCCTCACGGATCGAAGCCTGCTCACCTGACAGCGTGCCGTTGGTCAGATCCTGAGCCAGCTTGTAGGCATCAGCCTTGTCCACCGTGGTCTTCAGATCCACGGACAGCGCGTTGTAGTCGATCTTGGCTGTCAGCTGATCGATGAGCTCGTCAATGGCCAAGCGAGGCATGGCCGCACCTGGCCCGATGGGATCACCCACAGTCCCGTTGATCGAGACGAACTGGATCCAGTAGTACTGGGTCGACATGACCCCGTTGGCCCAGTCATAGCGGTCAAAGTAGCGATCACCCGCAGCGTTTGCAATCTGCAGCGCGGAGTTGAAATTGCTGGTCAGGCCCCGCCAAATCCGGGTGTAGGCCACCGCAAAAGAATTCGTTGATGGTAAAACCCACTGAACTTCTACCCCACCAAAGACGGGTAGTGCAGTGACGATTGATTCGTTACTTGGGTCCCCGGGTAGGATCACCGACCCAATACCGGTACCGCAAGTATTTTCAGAACAGGTCATTGAGACACTCCAATGGCTTTAGCCCCCAAGTTTCCTTAACCAACCAGAGAGAAAACCATGAAAGCAGAATATATCAACCATTATCTCACCGACCGCGACGTGGCGAATTACGCCCGTCAGTCCTTTGCCAAACTGGCTGAGAACTTCACGGACGAGCAAAACAACAACCTGATCCAGTTCCTGGCTCGAGGCATGCGCTCAGGCGACTGGGAAGAGCTCTTGAAAAAGATCGGCGCTCCCTACGGCATGACCCAGGCTCAGCTCCATGACATGGCCGTGTACCTGCGCAAGATCCCAGAGCATTGGGTTCCCTTCGGGCACCCACACATCACGCTGCGTATGGCCGCTCCCGTGCCAATCCGAGTCCAGTGCTTCAAGCACAAGATCGGTTTCGTGGAATCTGAAGAATCCCGCCGCTATATCTCGAGCCGTCCTGAGCTCTACGTGCCGGATAACTTCCGAGCCGCTGCAGCCAATGTCAAGCAAGGCTCTGCCGGCTTGCATGACCGAGGCGTCTACTGGATGTCCCGTTATTGGGCCGATTGCAACAACATGATCGACACCTACGAGGACGCCATCAAAGACGGCGTGTGCCCAGAACAAGCCCGATTCTTCCTGCCCCAGGGCTGTGAAGTGAATTGGGTGTGGACTGGCTCTCTGTATGCTTTTGCCAACTTCTATAACCAGCGCTCGGACAGCCATGCGCAGAAAGAAGTACAAGAATTGGCAGCGCAAGTGAACGAAATCATTCAGCCACTATTCCCAGTATCTTGGTCGGCTTTAACCCAAGGCAATTACTGAAAGGGAAACCCATTAAACTCTGATCCCCCTCCAAACAGGGCCAGAGCTTCCGGGTGTTTCCTGGGGGAGCTTTGGCTCTTTTTTTGTCCAGGAACATGAAAGCGCTTTCATACATGCAGACAGAAAAACAACTACCCACCCAGCTACAGGAATACGTGCACAAGAGCCGCTACGCGCGCTGGATCGACACCGAGCAACGTCGTGAGACGTGGCCCGAGACCGTGCAACGCTATGTCGATTACTTCTCGAACAAGTTCCCGCTGTACCCAAGCCAGATGATTTACGACTCGATCGTGAATCTGAAGACGATGCCATCGATGCGTGCATTGATGACAGCAGGTCCTGCTCTCGAGCGTGACCCCATGGCGGGCTACAACTGCTCGTTCACTGCCATCGACGACATCCGTGCCTTCGATGACATCTTGTACATCCTCATGTGCGGTACCGGTGCCGGCTTCTCAGTCGAACGCCAGTACATCGCCAAGCTGCCCATCGTTGGCATTCAGGTGAGCTTTGATGAAGACGGCAAACCGATCGTTGGGTGCGTTGACCACCTGACACCGATTGACGACGTCATCGAAGTCCGTGATTCCAAAGGCGGTTGGTCCATGGCCCTTCGCCAATTGCTGACCCACCTCTACGCAGGTCACATCCCCAAGTGGGACATGAGCAAGATCCGCCCTGCCGGCGCCAAGCTCAAGACCTTCGGTGGCCGAGCCAGTGGTCCCCAGCCTCTGATCGATCTCTTCAACTTCTGTGTGGAGACGTTCAAAGGTGCCGTGGGCCGCAAGCTCACTTCCATCGAATGCCATGACCTCGTCTGCAAGATCGCTGACATCGTGGTCGTAGGCGGCGTTCGCCGCTCTGCTCTGATCTCCCTCAGCAACCTCTCTGATGACCGCATGCGCGGTGCTAAGAGCGGCCAATGGTGGACGATCGAACCACAGCGTGCATTGGCCAACAACTCAGCTGCCTACACAGAGCGCCCAGGCATGGAGCTCTTCATGAAGGAATGGCTGAGCCTGATCGAAAGCAAGTCTGGTGAGCGCGGCATTTTCAATCGCCAAGCTGCCATCAACAAAGCAATCGAGACTGGCCGTCGTGATCACACCAAGATCGTGGGTACCAATCCATGTGCAGAAATCACACTACGCTCAGCCGGCGTTTGCAACCTCTCCGAAGTCGTCATCCGCAAAGAAGACACCCTCGAAGATTTGCTCGCCAAAGTCGAAGCAGCCACCGTCATTGGCACCTTCCAATCGATGTTGACCAACTTCCGTCACGTTCGTTCCATCTGGAAAAAGAACCAGGAAGAAGAACGTCTGTTGGGTGTGAGCCTGACCGGGATCATGGATCACCCGATCCTGAGCCAGACAAATGACGAAGCCAAGAAGTGGCTGAAGACGATGAAGGCTCATGCCATCAACGTCAACAAGGTGTGGGCTGACAAGCTCGGTATCAACCAAGCTGCAGCGATCACGACAGTGAAGCCCAGCGGTACCGTGTCACAGCTCGTCGACTCAGCCAGCGGTATCCACCCTCGCTACAGCGAGTACTACATCCGCACCGTTCGTGCTGACAAGAAGGACCCGCTCGCTCAGCTGATGCGTGAACAAGGCTTCCCTGTGGAAGACGACTTCATGAAACCACACAGCACCGACGTGTTCAGCTTTCCTGTGCAAGGCCCAAGCCACGCAGTATTCCGCAATGACCGCACTGCTCTTGAGCAGCTCGAGCATTACTTGATGCTGCAAGAGGAATGGACTGAGCACAACGTGTCGATCACGGTCTACGTGAAAGACCACGAGTGGATGGGTGTGGGCGATTGGGTCTACCGACACTTCGACCGCATTGCCGGCGTGAGCTTCCTGCCTCATAGCGATCACAGCTACAAGCAGGCGCCTTACACCGAGTGCACAAAGGAAGAGTACGAGGCCTTGCTCGCCAAGATGCCACAGTTCGATTGGGATGCGCTTGCGCAATTCGAGAAGGACGACTCCACCGTGAACACGAAGGAATTGGCTTGCACCGCTGGTGTGTGCGAAATCCTCTGATCGTGTCTGTCTAAAACCAAGAGCCCCTTCGGGGGCTCTTTTTATCTTCACAACATGTCAACAGAAATTAAACAATGCAGCGCTGAAGGCTGCACCAACCACGCCATGGGCAACTGGCATCTGTGCTTTCACCACGATCAGCAACGACAGATTGCCAATTCAAAAATTGCTCCTCGCCAATCTATGTCACAGAAGTACCCCAAGTACTACAAGAACGTGGAGCATCTGAAAGAAGTCGACGTGTACACCGTGCACAAGCTCTTCGACATCAACGATCCCTCCGGCTGCATTCAACACGCATCCAAAAAACTCCTGCTCTCAGGTGTTCGTACCGGCGGCAAATCTGCTGTGGACGACATCAAGGAAGCGCGAGACACATTAACTCGGTATCTGCAATTGCACAACGCCGAATAAACAAGGCGGCGTCCCTCCGCTTCTTCGATCAACTACGAAAGGTTTTCTCATGTCTGCCCGTTTTGCAAACGTCAGTGAAGTCCCACTGGCTCTGGCCGTATTCCTGGCCAGTGACTACTACGATTACAGTGACGATCCCACCGAGATCAGCGCAACCACGCTACTCAAACCTCTTCGCCAAATCATCCTGGCTACTCGCGTGCCCCCAGGTGATGGCCTGGTCAACCTGGCCGACATGATGAACAACCGTATGGGTGCAGCCATCCATGACGGCATCGAAAAAGCGTGGGTGACCAACTACGCGAAAGCCATGCAAGCCATTGGCTTGCCTCAGCGAGTCATCGACCGCGTGCGCATCAACCCGAAACCAGAAGAGCTGACCGAAGACATCCTGCCTATCTACCTCGAGCAACGTCTCAAGCGAAAGATTGGCAAGTGGACGGTGACCGGCAAGTTTGACTTCGTGGGCGAAGGCAAGGTCCAGGACTTCAAGTCCACCAGCACCTTCACCTACAAAAAGCAAGTCAACGCTGACAAGTACACGCAGCAAGGCAGCATCTATCGCTGGCTTGATCCCAAGCTCATCACCCAAGATGAGATGGATATCCATTACATCTTCACCGACTGGAAACCAGCGATGGCGAAGACGGATCCTGCGTATCCACCAAAGCGTTTCCACAAGCAGAGCTTCCCGCTCATGGGCTTGCAGGAAACAGAGAACTTCATTCGCCGCAAGATCGAATTGATCGAACAGTATTGGGATGCTCATGAAGATGACATCCCGCTCTGTGACGACGACGAGTTGTGGCGAAGCGAGCCCATCTTCAAGTACTACAAAAACCCAGCCAAGACTGCCCGTAGCACGAAGAACTTCGATACCCGAGCCGAAGCCATGATTCGCATGGCTGAGGACGGCAATGTCGGCATCGTGAAGGAAGTCCCTGGACAGGTCACTGCGTGCAAATACTGCCCTGCATTTGCAGCCTGCACGCAGAAAGACCAACTCGTCGCCTCAGGCGATCTCATCCTCACCTAAGAAAGATCTGTATGAAAACACTTGACGAAATGGAGTACAACCCAACGTCAGAACAGTTGGTTGAAATCCTCTGCAGCAAGACCCAGAACAGCAACCCGCTGTTCTTCCGTGTGCTCGTGGGTTACTACTTCAGCCTGGTGGCTTCGATGATGCGAACCACCATCGCTACACACGATCGCGGAGACATCCCGGTCAACATGTACGCGTTGAACCTGAGCACCTCAGGCTCTGGCAAAGGCTTCTCCACGAACATCATGGAAAACCATGTCATCAACCAGTTCCGTGGACGGTTTCTTGAAGAGACGTTCCCGATCCTGGCTGAGCAGAACTTACCCAAGCTTGCTCTCAAGCGAGCCAACCGCAAGAGCACCGATCCCGATGAAGAGCTGATCCGTGTGTCCAAGGAATTCGAAGGCCTTGGCTCATTGGTTTTCAGCTTCGACTCCGGTACGCCGGCAGCGGTGAAGCAGATGCGTCACAAGCTGCTGATGGCAGATGCAGGTTCCGTGAACCTGCAGATTGACGAGATCGGTTCAAACCTGGTCAGCAACGTGGACGTGCTCAACACGTTTCTCGAGCTGTTCGACATGGGCGTCATCAAACAGAAGCTCATCAAGAACACCGCTGAGAACACGCGTAACGAAGAGATTGTGGGTCGCACTCCGACCAACATGCTGTTGTTCGGCACGCCTTCCAAGCTTTTGAATGGCAGCAAGACAGAGGAAGAGCTCTACTCGATGCTCGAGACTGGCTACGCTCGTCGTTGCTTCTTCGGCTACAGCCGCGCATCAAACCGCGTTGTAGATCAGACCCCCGAAGAGGTCTACGAGCAGCTGACCAATCAAGACAGCAACCAGTATCTGGATGAGCTGTCAGATCGCTTGGAAGGCTTGGCCGACATCATCAACGTCAACAAGCGTTTGGTGATGAGCAAGGAGACCAGTCTGGTGCTCATCGAGTACCGACTGAAGTGTGAGCGTGAAGCCAACCTCTACCCTGAACACGAAGAGATCAAGAAAGCCGAGATCTCCCATCGTTACTTCAAGGCTCTGAAGTTGGCTGGCGCTTACGCCTTCATCGACGACTCTCCAGAACTCACCGAGACTCACCTGTACCAAGCCATCAAACTGGCTGAGGAATCAGGCGAGGCTTTCAACCAGCTCCTCACACGCGATCGTGCGTATGTGAAGCTCGCCAAGTATTTGGGCACGACCAAACGTGATGTCACTCAAGCTGACCTCACCGAGGACTTGCCCTTCTACCGCGGCGCTGCTGCACAGAAAACCGAAATGCTCACACTGGCAACTGCGTGGGGATACAAGAACAACGTGATCATCAAGAAGTCATTCAGCGATGGCATCGAGTTCTTGCGAGGCGAGACTCTCAAAGAGACAGACCTCGACAAGATGGTCGTGAGTTACAGCACGGACATCACAACGGACTACCGCAACGAGTATGCGCCGTTTGATCAGCTGAGCAAGCTGACTCAAGCGCCTGGCTTGCACTGGGTGGCTCACCACCTCAATGGTGGCTACCGAAACGAAGAGAACTGCATTCCAGGTTTCAACTTGGTGGTGATCGACGTGGATGGTGGAGTCAACATGAGCACGGTCAAGCTGTTGATGAAGAACTACAAGTTCTTGATCTACACGACCAAGCGCCATACCGATACGGAGAACCGTTTCCGTTTGATCTTCCCGATCAACTACGAGTTGACGCTCGATGCCAAGGACTACAAAGAGTTCATGAGCAACATCTACGAATGGCTTCCATTCGAATGTGATACGGCTACCGGCCAGCGTGCTCGCAAGTGGATGTCTCACGACGGCCACTTTGAATACAACGACGGTGACGTGCTCGATGCCCTGCCCTTCATTCCGAAAACCAGTAAGAACGAAGAGCGCAAGGAGCTCCTGAATTCTCAGCACTCCATGGACAACCTCGAGCGTTGGGTCATGAATAACACAGGTGACGGCAACCGCAACAACATGATGTTGCGATTCGCCATGATCTTGGTTGATGGTGGTTTCGATTTCGAACCCATCCGTCAGCGCGTCATGAGCCTGAACGACAAGATCCCGGACAAGTTGGACGAGGCCGAGATCATGAGCACCATCATGATCACAGTGGCCAAAGCCATTGCTAAACGCTAAGCCTTGGGGCGCATTCCAGGATCACCTCTTGGATGCGCTTTCCTATGGCACATCAATCATGAAAGGACCCAAAATGGGTTGCGATATTCACTGGTACTCAGAGACCAAGAAAAACGGAGCCTGGGTCTGCGATCAAGCAGCAAGCTTCACTGCTGAAGAAGAAGACGGCCGTATCTACAAAGACATGGACGACTTCCCTGGACGAGACCGCGACTACTGGTGGTTTGGATTCATCCAACCCGGTGTACGCACTCAATGGCCCTTCAGCTTTGACGAAAGCTCACTGCCTGAAGACTTGTCTTCAGAGGTGCAGCAGCTCAACGATCAATGGGATTGTGATGGCCACAGCCATGGCTCGCTCACACGCGCGCAGCTGAAAGACAAATTGGCTGAGATGAAAAAGCTCAGCCTGGAGCAGGTGATCAATCCAACCCAGAATCGGGAATCGATTGAGCACTTTGTGGCGTGTCTGGAAGACGTGCTCAAGAACCTGACTGCAGATGTGGCTGATGAAGATCAGCGCATCGTGTTCTGGTTCGACAACTGATACGGGAATGCGCCTCCGGGCGCTTCTGCGAACAACCAAGGAAAGTTCATGTCTCAAACCAACGACCATCTCGTATTGCTGTGTGGCAAATCAGCCACCGGCAAGTCGGCCTCACTGATGAATTTAGCTAAGCCTGAAGGCGTGCTGTATCTCAACTGTGAAGCCGGCAAACGACTGCCCTTCAAAGCCAAGTTCATCCAGAAGACCGTCACCGATCCTCTGCAGATCAACGAAGCATTCGACTGGGCAGAATCCAACCCCGATATTCACACCATCGTGGTTGACAGCCTCACCTACCTGCTGGATATGTACGAGAGCATTTACGTGCTCAACTCGCCCAACACCATGCAGGCATGGGGCCAATTTGCTCAGTACTACAAGACACTGATGCAGCAATATGTCGCACGTTCTACCAAGCGTGTGATCTTCATCGCCCATACATCTGACACCCTCAACGAGGGCGAGATGATCATGGAGACGAAGGTCCCCGTCAAAGGCAGCTTGAAAAACAACGGCATCGAGAGTTACTTCACCGTCGTCATCGCGTCGAAGAAGGTACCTCTCAAAACCCTCAAGGACTATGGCTCAGGTCTCCTGACCGTGACCCCTGAGGAGGAAGCACTTGGATTCAAGTACGTCTTCCAAACCAAGATCACAAAGGACACTGTCAACGAGCGTCTGCGTGGTCCGCTGGGGTTGTTCGAGACTAAGGAAACTTACATCGACAACAACATGCAACTGGTCTTAGACCGACTCCACGAGTACTACGCTTAACCGCGCGGTAGTCATTCAAAAACCAAACCATAGAAAGAACTTCCATCATGAACATGCTCGCAAATCTGACGACCGACTCCTCCATTGCCGACGAAAAAGACTCCGTAGGCGGCGGTGGTGTACTCGAGTCGGGCATCTACGCTTGCAAAATCGCCATGGCCTACCTGACAAAGGCAGGCTCCGGCGCATTGGGCCTCGTGTTGACCTTGAAGACCGATGCAGGACGTGACCTCAAACAGACTCTCTGGATGACGTCGGGTACTGCCAAGGGCGGCAAGAACTACTACGAGAAAGACGGTGAGAAGCACTATCTCCCAGGCTTTTTGCACGCCAACAGCCTCGCGTTGTTGACCGTTGGCAAAGAGATCTCTGCACTGGAAACCGAGACCAAAGTGGTCAACGTGTACAGCGCTGATGCCAAGGCCGAAGTGCCCACGAAAGTGGAAGTGCTGATGGACTTGCTGAACCAAGAGATCATCGCTGGTGTGATCAAGCAAACCGTCGACAAGACCAAGAAGAACGAAGCTGGTGCATACGAACCCACGGGTGAAACTCGTGACGAGAATGACATCGACAAGCTCTTCCGTGCAAAAGATCGCATGACCACCGCTGAGATTCGTGCGCAAGCCGACGCAGCGACGTTCATCGACACCTGGAGCAACAAGTGGACAGGCCAGACGAAGAACAAAGCCAAAGGTGCCGCAGGTACCGCTGGTGCTCCGTCAGCCGCAGCAGGTGCTCCCGCTGCAGCCAAGAAGCCTACGACTAGCTTGTTCGCTTAAATAGCGCTCCGGTGAGTCCTGAGGGATGGTGTAATAACCATCCCTATTTTTTCGTCCACCAAGGAGCACTATGAAAATCGAAGGTTCAACACCTGTCAAGCTTGAAGTAACTCTGGAAAACGTGACACACATCCTCAATGCCTTGGGTACCCAACCCTATGACAAAGTGGCCGGTGTGATTGCGTCCATCCAAAGCCAAACAGCCCAGCAAATCAAGGCTTTAACTGAGCCAACACCGCCTCAGGAATAAGCCATGATTGAACATCAAGAACAACTTCCCAACCGAGTCACGGTTTCGGACATGGAACGCAAAATCAAGATGACGATTTATCAACGTCTTGAAGGCACCACGACAACGGTCTGTCAGATCACACTGGAGAACGGCTTTACGCTGATCGGTACCAGTGGATGTGTGGATCCCAAGCAATACAACCAGGCTCTGGGCGAGAAATACGCCTACGAGAAAGCGTTTGAGCAGTTGTGGGCATTGGAGGGTTACCTCCTGCGTCAACGTCGTTTCGAAGCTGGATTGGAGTGACCATGAAGCAATACCTCGGGGTCAAACTGATCCACGCAAAACCCATGACTCGTCTGGAGTACAACAGCTTTCGCGGCTGGGACGTCCCCACGGACGAGAACCCAGACGACCCAGGCTACCTGGTGGAGTACACGGATGGTGGCCAAGCCAACACCAAGGACTACGCCGGCTACGTGAGCTGGTCACCCAAAGCCGTCTTCGAGCGCGCGTATCACCCAACCGATGGTCTGACCTTCGGCTTGGCAATCGAAGCCATGAAGATGGGCTACAAGGTGACCCGTGAGGGTTGGAACGGCAAAGGCATGTTCCTGTACTACGTCGGGGCAGACTACTACCCCGCCAAGACGGGTGCAGCCAAGAGCTTCTATGGTGAAAACAGCCTGGTTCCGTACCGCGCTTACATCGCCATGAAGACCGTCACCAACGAAGTGGTGCCATGGGTTGCCAGTCAATCCGATATTCTCGAATCTGATTGGATCATCCTATGACCGAAGCTGTAGAAACCAAACCAGAAGCAGTCGAGCAGGCTGAGACCGTGCATGTCACGGACCTCGACCAGTTCGTCACGCTCTTGATCCGCTGGCATGACACCAAGGTGCGTTTGCTCAAGCACATGGAAACCATCCCAGAAGACGCCGTTGTCGAAATCGATGGAGTGGACCACGCGTTCTCTCCAGAAATGCGCCAAGGCTTCAAGCTGGGTATCACTGTTGCCTTGTCTGAGCTCGGCACCTTACCCTTCGCTGCTGAAGTAGACGAAGAACCTGCAGCCTCCAATGACGAGCAAGGTCATTAAGGTTGTAGGCCAAGACCCCAGTCTTCGCAACTGGGGGTTGGCAGTTGGCACCCTGGATCTGGAAACCAAAAAACTCACGATCGAGTATGTTGATCTGACAAATCCTGTCTTGCCAACCGGCAAGCAGGTACGTCAGAATAGCACCGACCTTGAGTCAGCACTCCAGCTCTATAAGGGAGCCGCTGACGCCGCAATAGGCGCCCATGCAGTGTTTGTAGAAGTCCCGGTCGGCAGTCAATCTGCTCGAGCGATGGCTTCCTACGGCATCTGTGTGGGAGTCCTTGGGGCATTGAGAGCGAACGGTATCCCCTTCTTCGAAGTGACCCCAGCAGAGGTCAAACTTGCAACCGTAGGCACCAAGACAGCCACCAAGCAAGAGATGATCAACTGGGCAATGGCAGCACATCCTGAAGCCAATTGGCCCATGTATAAGCAAAAAGGTGAGACCATGGTCAGTGAAGCGAAAGCCGAACACATGGCCGATGCCATTGCTTCGATCTATGCAGGCATGACCTGCAATGCGTTTCAACAAATGCTGCCTTTCATCAAGGCAGCGAATTAAGGGAATACCAAATGCAAATCCAATTCAAGCAAAGCGAAATCATCGCTGCACTGAAACAGTACATCGTGACTCAAGGCATTAACCTGCAAGGCAAGAGCGTGGAAATCGCGTTCTCGGCTACGCGCGGTGCTGCCGGTATCGTTGCTGATGTCACCATCGAAGAAGTCGAGATCCCTGGCTTCAGCGATGCAGCTGCAGATGATGCCAAGCCCGCCTTGACTGTGGTTCCCACCGCAGAAACCAAAGCAGCCGAAGAAGTCAAGCCAAAAGCTCTGGCTCCTGAAACTGCTGAAGGTCCCGCAGCACCGACCACGAGCCTTTTTAATTAAGGCTGTGTGTGCAGTGGCTTAAAAGTATCGGCTACATCGTAGCCGCAATGCTGGCCATTGCAGTAGTCATCCTTGCAGGAACCTTCATCTCCGCAGTGCTTGCTGCCATCGGTGCTTTCATCGTTGGCGCCTTTGCTGTCGGATTCGTAGCGCTCCTGATCAAGGAACTCTGCGAAGGCGGATTGCGCAAATAGCGCATCTAAGATCAGCCCGAGATCTAGAATAGTGGGGCTCTAAGCCACTAGATTGACACCCCGGAAAGACGGGGACCATCACGTATGGGGACTGGCAACGGGTTAGCGCCGTTGTTCATTGCTTTTAGCCATGAGACTCCTTCCCTACACTGCTTTATGTGAGCAGTCCCCACCCGTGATGGTGAACGCAGTAGCGTAGGTTGAAAGCCCATAACAGGCCGTAGAGCTAGTAGCCATCAACCCATTACTCGAGCGACGGCCAAAGCCTGAACTCCATGTCCGGCCATGATACGGGGACCGGCACAAGCTGGATTGTTTGTAATTGCGTCATGAGAAAGCCTGGAGAGCAGAAGTCCAGCAGAACGGCTTGACACCTGGGAGAGACCAGGACCTTCAAGAGTGGAGACGGTTTATCCGGCGATAGAGTGACAATTCTGTCACCCGTCTCCACCCTTGAGGGTTACTTCACTACAGCCAGCCCAGCCTGGACTGTCAAGAGCTCATCCAATACCCCTGGCAGCTGCAACGCACCCCCACGGAAAGGCATGTTGCCGGCGTGATGCACCAGTGAGGAATCCAGAACGATGGGTCCCAAATCCACAAATCTGTTCAGCAGAATCATGCTCAACGCCCGAGCAGGGCGTTCCCTCATCGTCTCGAACAACACACGCTGCACACGGTAGAAGTACTTCATGAATGGCGTGAAGCCCATGTCATCGAGGTACTGCAAGTTGCGCTGCATCGGCACGTCGTAGTGCACGAATGCGTTCAACGTCTTTAGGATCGCCTTGTCATGGCTCATCGGTTCCTTGCCTGTAGTCAGGTGTTCGTACATCGCATAGCGAGCCACGAAGTCTGAGTACTGAGTAGCACGGCTGAGGACTTTGTAGAGCGGCGTGTCGTGGGTCATGTAGACCACCTTGCTTGCCTTGCGCACACTCTCAGGCAACTTGTTGGTCCACTTCTCCAGCTTCTCACTGAGCTCGCTCTTGTAGCTGTAGGGATCTTCCTGCAGGTCCACGTCTTCCACGATCGTGGGCATCAAGCCAGCTTCGACCAACTTGGTCACTGGGTTGCGCGCGATCTCGTTCTGCAAGCGAGCCATCTCTTGCTCGAGCACTGAGCGGTTGCCGGCATAGCCAGAGTCCAGCTTCATCTGGATTTCCATCAAGCGCTTGCTGTGCTCTTCGTAGGCCATGATGCCGCGCAGTGCCGTCCACTGACGTTTCCAACCATCATCCACACCGAGCAACCAGAGCAACGACACGTTGCTGTGAATGTTGCCCAAGAGCGTGACCAAGTTCTTGACCACGATGATGTCCTTGACTTCCTTGTAGATCTCCTGCCAGCCACGCTCACCCTTGACGACGGCAGCACCCATGCGCTTGGCCCAATCGTCGGCTTCCTCCTGAGACTTGCCGCGGTACAGAGCCAGCGAGTTGAAGAGGTTGCGAGCCATGAGCTCCACACCTTCCAAGTCCTTGCGCTCCTTGTTCAGGAAGTCACCGGCCGAGAGTTTGCGGTAGCCGAAGATCACGTCCACAGAATCCTTGCGAACCATGATCGAGTCACGGCCCCAGATTTTACGGATGTCCATGCGCGTCTGCTCAGGCAACAGGTCCCAGAGCTCGCGGTTCTCAGGATCGCTCGAGAGCGGACCGATCTCCACGTAAGACCAAGGCGTCACCGACTTCTCGACCGTGTACTGGGTCAAGAGCGCCGTGATCGCTTGCTCGTTCAGCTCACGGCCCTTGTGCTTGTCGATGATCGAGCCAGCCAAGGTGCCCATGACTTTGTCGAAGCGATTCTCGCGCTTCAAGATTCGATCCTTGGTTTTGCCACCCATCATGTGGGCCCAGTTCACGACTTGACCGTTGTCGTTGTAGACCGGAGCCACGTTCACTTGCTTGTTGGCCGTCGGATCGAAGTTCGTATTCGAAGCCATGGCAGCCAACTCACCTTGCTTGGCAATCATCACCGAGTTCTGCAGCGAAGCGTTCCACGTGCCTTGGTAGGTGTTCGTGTTCATGAACCCGTTATGGATCATCGTGCCCTTGGCTTTCATGCCCGTCAACGACATCACACCCGATACGCGACGGGTCAAACCGCCGTCACGGCGGATGTAGATGTGCTGCTTCATGCCGTAGACACCGGCCGCATCAGGGACGTTTTTGTCTGACGTCACCAGGTCACCCTTCTCGTAGCCCTGGGCTACCAGGCGAGCACCCTCCTGCTCATTGGCTACCTGAATCGTCACGTAGGCATCGTAGATCTCAGGCGTGTAGCCATGGGTCATCTGCACACGGTTGCCATTGAAGAGGCGATCCAGCGATTCCTGCTCCATGTCCTTGTGCAACTTCAGCATCAGGTCGACCCCGTTGCCATCGGTGCGCAGGTTCTCCTGCTCCATGATGGACGACACCGCTTGGCGATCCTTCACGGTGCTGTACTTGATCGCGTACAACGAAACCAACGAAGCAATCTTGCTCTCTTCTGCAGCGGCTTGGGCTTCGGTGATCTGGCCAGCGTACTGAGTGTCCAGCATGCGAGCGATCACGTAGGCATTGCGCATCAGGAACGGCACGGTGTTCAGGTCCGTGGCTTTGAAGTAGCCAAGGCCTTTGGCCATGTTGATGTGCATTTGCTTCAGGCCCGTCGTCAACGACGCTTCTACCGCGGCAATTTCTTGGTCCAACGCGGTGTTGCTGCTGACCATCTGCGCAATCTGAGCCAACGAGTACTGGCCCATCAAGTTGTGGGCACCGCTTCGCAGCAGCACCGAAGTCAATGCAACCTTAGCTTCCTTACCCAACGACTTGCCGCCATCCTTGAACTCTTTCAGCAACACGCTGGCCGTTTGCGCGATGGCATTCTGGCGAAGGTTCTCGCTGTGCTTCGTCATCAGGAGCAAGGCCTGAACCAACTCTGCAGGGCCCTTCATCTCACGCATCAAGCCAGCCCACACACCATCACGCTCATCGGTGGCATGGTCACGCAGGCTTCGCAGTGCCGTCATCACGGCAGCAGCACGACCCGAAGCCGCCACCTTGCCGATCGCAGCACCCCACTTCACGATACCGGAGGAGGAGTTGCGAACGATCGGGCTGTTGGCAAAGTCGATGACCTTCTGCTTAGAGGCATCGACCAGATCCTTGGTCATGTCTTCGACCACGGCGCCGTACTTCTGGAAGGACGTTTCGCCGGCGTTGGCCTTGAAGCGATGCTTGGCTTCGATGTCCATCAGGCGATCGACCAGTGCCTCCAACTTGGAGTCAGCTTTCTGACCCGCATAAGTGTTGGTGGCCTTGTGGTTGAAGTAGGCCAAGATCTGTTCGAACCAAGCGTTCAAACGATCGAAGAGCGACTTCTCGTTACCCACATTCACCCGGCCGGCTTCCGTTTTGAAGTTAAGCAGTCCCTTGAACTTCTCATTGGCCAAACCCAGCGCAGCAAAGCGAGACAGGTAGTCCGAGCGACCATCGTTACCACCTTCGATGTTGAAGACGAAAGCGTGGTCCGCTGCTGTGAAGCCAGCGTTCACAAAGTCCTGAACGGTCAGCGTTTCCTTGGCTTCGGTGAAGAGCTTGTAGAGCTCGCGGTATGCCGGCTTGGTGGTGATGTCGTTGATGCTCAGTGCCGAGGCCACTGTGGCTTCGACCTGCTCCATCACAAACACTTCCTGTGCACTGGCTGCAAAGTTGGAATTCACCAACTTCGAAGCAAACGGTGCCACTCCAGTCTCGATCGCTTTTAGCCAAGCATCCATCGGAGTGCTGGCCATGGACGACTTCATCGCTTCCTTCAAGGTACCGAACGGACCGTAGACCGACTGCACCATGCCAGAGAGCAAGTTGCTCATGTGGCTTTGGAAGGATGGGCTGACGTTGCCCTTGTCCAGAGACTTGAACACTTGCTGGGCAGTGAATTCTGCCCCTGCTTGCTGGCTTTGCTGAGACAGATTGATGCTTGTGGTTTGGTTGGCTTGTTGGCTGGCTTCGTTGAAGAGACCAGACACGTTGCTCACCAACACCGACAGACCACTGTCCAAGTTCTCATCAGGCTTCTTGTAGAGCAAGCCCACCAGCGTGGAGATGAACTTCTGCATGCCGGTCACCAGAGCACTGCCACGAGTCTTGGACTCGAAGGTGATCTTGGTCAGGACTTCCTTTTGGAATTCCAGATTGCTCATGCCCCAAGCCACAAATTCTTGAACGTCATTCAGTGCCGCATCGAACTGGGTCAGGCCATTGGCTGCAGCGAACTCCTTGGCCTTGGCCATGAGAGATTCCAGCTCACCCACCAGCTTCTTGCCTTCGGCCGTAGGGTTGGCAATCGTCTTGGCCACGGCGGCATGGATCAATTCATGCAGCAAGGTCTCAGCCGTCAAGCCAGAGTTCTTGAACTCAGGGCTCAGGACGTAGATCGACTCTGCGTTGCCCTTCACCACGTACCAGCCGCGTGAGGGGGCCTTGGCTTTCTCGAGCACTTGCTCTTCCGTCGTGCGCGAGGTCACGTACTGGATCGGCAGATCCGCAGACACCACACGGCTGACCAGTTGCAGCAGCTTGCGGTTCACAGGGCTGAGGCGCCCTGCCGCCGATAACAGGTCAATCACCTGCTTTGCTGTGGCATTCGGGTTTACCTTGAAGAATTCCACCAGATCACGATCGCTGGCGATGGCAGGCTTGCCCAACTCGCCGATCGAGCTCTTGCCGACCGTCTTGTCCTGCTCGATCACCACCGGATCGGCCTTCACGGACGTCTCAGCCAAGGCCTTATTCAGGGCCTCTGTGGCCGCAATGAGGGTTGGGTCTACCGCAGACACCTGCAGGTGCTTTTGGAGGGCTTCCTGCGCGTTTTGGCGGTCCTGCTCGGTCACCGTGTACTCGCCACCTTCCCAGGTGTACTGGTCGATGGATGTCATCTGAGCCAAGGTCTCCAAACGGACGCGATTGGCTTCGAACTGGGCACGGAAAGCCAGATCCAACACCACCGATGCCAGTTTGTCGTCAGCAATCTCGTTACGCAGCGCGTAAGGGAGCTGCGCACGCAGTGCCTGCTTGATGCCGGCCAATGCTTCGGGGGAAAGTTCCCCTGCCTGAGCCATCTGGGCTGCGTTTTGCAGCACGCGCACAAGCATGTTGTAGCTTTCGGTCGCCGGCGAGAACTTGAGCATGCCTTCCCAAGTCGATTGGTTGATGGCTTGGGCTGTTTTCTCCACATTGCCCACGCCATTGGCTGCTTCGTCGTGCACGTTCAGTGTTTCGGTCCCGATCAGGGACATGTGCATGATGAAACTGTCCAGCGAGTGCATGAAGTACGGCAAACCGGCAACCCCGGGGCTGCGCTCGTTCTGAGTCAGGGCTTGACCCACGAATGTCGACACGGGATAGCCGTTCTTCTTCGGAATGCGCTTGCCCAACTGGATCTTGACGCGGTTGCTGGCCTCGTCGCTCGTCATTGGGCTGTTCTTGGCCATCATCAGGCCAGCATCGAGCTCGTTGTTGTCGACCGTGTAGGCAGTGTTGGCCATGGGCATGATGGCCTTGACCTTTTCACGCAAGGCTTGCTCTTGAGCCACCGTCATGTTGTGAATCGGGACCTTCTTGCCGTCACGCTCGACGGTGTCGATCTCGCCTGCCTCGATCAAGCGTTGGATTTCCTTGGCCTTGAGGTCTTGGTAGATCGCGTTGTAGATCTCGAACGATCCTTGGATCGTGCGGTTGATGTCATTGCGGCGGTTCAGGTACGTTTCGAAGTACGCCTTCATGGTGTCTTCAACACGTGAGCCGATCTGCTCGTAGAACTTGTCGGCCAGCTTCTGGCGGTCTGCCTTTGTGAAGCGCTTCTCCATCAGTTCGTCGATGGAGGTGTTCTCGGACAGGTTCGTACCCAGCAGTTGGTTCAAACCACGGACCAGATCCACGCGGCTGGTGAACTTGTCTTCGCCAGTGGCAACTTTCTCGATACGGTCGATCACCTGCTGCACAAACGCCTCTTGCATGCTGCGCACCGAACCATCAATGGAGGAACCAAAGATGAAGGCCGTCAGCGGTGTCTTGGCCAAGTTGCGGCCGGCAGAGGTCACCTTGTCATTCTTGTCCACCAGCTCTTTGGTGAAGACACTGATGGCTGCAAAGTCCTTGGTCACGGCGATGCCGTTCAGGATCTGGAAGGCCAAGTCTTCGTACAGATCCAAGCTGGTCGCGCGCTCGTACCAGTGGTTGTAGTTCTTGACCCCATCGTCGCCCTTGTACATGCCGCCACGGTTCAGGCGGGTGAACAAGTTCTTGGCCGTATCAGCAGCACCCAAAGCCAACTGAGTCAGGATCGGGCCGTTGGTCTTGCCGTCCACGCCCACCAGCATGTGCACGGTGACATTGTTCACGTCAGCACCGGACTCTTGCTGAGCCACAGCGTTGAGGACTTTGCCGTAAGCCACCAGGGCCTGGAGAGACTGCATGCCTTCGCGGCCAGCAGCAAACTCAGCCACTTCTTGCTTCTGCCCGCCGGTCAGGGCATTGGCATCATTGGATTCGATTGCCGCGGCAACAGCCATGGCAAGCTTCTTGATCGCACCGTCGTTCTCAGCCATGCGATCGTTGAACAACTGCAGCGTGGCGACGTTGTTCTGCTGGTCAACTTTGACCCCAAACGCCTGAGCCACGGCCAACTCGAATCGGTCCATGGCCTTGCGGTCGTTCAGGCTCAACTTCGTCACCCACTCAGGACGGTAGAACATGAACCGGTGGATCTTGCTGCCTTGCAAGTTCATGTCTTGGGTTGCCACACCCACACGGAAATTTCGCCACACTTCGTAGGTTGCATAGAAGGCCTGCTCCAGTTTGTTGGGGCTGTTCTTCTCTGCGTCTTGCACCAAGTTCTTCATGCCTTCGAGCTGAACTTCCAAGCCGTCGTTCTTGGCTTGCATGTTTAAACGGTTCTCGACGTGCAATTTGGACTCGTCGTACTCCTTCCACCCGGCGGCTTGCAGGATCACGGTGTCACCCAACACGTTCAACGCATTCCACATCGCTGGGATGATGCGATGGGGAACTTGCTGGGCTGCGTCCAAGATCTTGCGTTGCTTCTCGGTGATGTTCTGGCCGGTCTTCTTTGCGTAGGCCTGAGAGAAGCGACGTGGGGTCCAAGAGGCGTAGGCGGGTGAAGCCTCGGAGCTGAACATACGAGTCAGCACACCGCGTGAGCCTACGGAGGAATCCTTGATCTCCTTGTTGGCACCGGTTAGTTTTAGGTTGCTACGAACCACACGCACGTACTCGAACTGGGCAAACTCGTTGTCCACGTTCAAGCCATCGATGAAATCGTTCATCTCGGCACCGGTGTAGTTCACGGTGTCGATGAGGTCTTGTGAAGCCAATAGCACAATGGCTTGCAGGCCAAAAGCTGTCTGCAGCTTGGCCATGTAATTGGCTTCGGCTTTTGCGTTGGCTTTCAGGCCCAAAGCGTCGACGATGTGCTTGCCGATGTTGGCAGCGGCACGGTCTTGGGTTGTGGCCAGATCCGACAACGCTTTCATGCCGGCAGTGGTAACCGACAGGTCCATGTTCTCGCGCAAGCCATTCATCTTCAGGATGGCTTCGGAGTCCTTCAATGCCGTACCGTTGACGGTCTCAGCCATCCAGCTGTAGGCACCATAGGCAATGGCCGTGACAAGGTTCTCGTCCACCGAACCATCTGCGTTGAAGAAGTCTTGGAGCGGATCTTCGAACAGGAAGTCTGCTCGAGGTTTGACACCCTTCAAATTGGCCAAGCCACCCTTGATCAACTGCTCGCGGATCAGAGGTGCCCACTGATTGGCAAACTTCTGGAAGTTGGTCAGCGAGCCAATCTCTTCGTCGGTCAACGACTCTTCAAAGAAGTCCGTGGGTACCACTGTGCCGGCATTCCACAGGCTCAGCAGGTTGCCGACAGACACCAGGGGACGATCCTTGGCAATGTCTGCATCCTTCTCGATGCGCTTCTTGGTCTGGGTCAGGAAAGCCACAGCCTTGTTGAGGGTGCGATACACAGCACCCAGCTTGGTACCTGCAGGCAACACTTCATCGGCCGACTTGTCTTGAAATACCGACAAGCCTTGAGTGCTCGACGCATCTTCAAGTGCCGCTTCGGGCACGTCTTCGACTGTGGTACCTTCCTCAGTAGACTGGGTTTCAGCTGTAGTCGACTCAGTAGATTCAGCCGACACAGTTTCTACAGTCTTCGCAGAAGAGCCGGAGGCTTCCTCAGTTACTCCATCGGCTTGAGCCGCTTCAGCTGTGTCAGCTGACTTGCTGCTCTGTACATCTGGCTCTGCGGATCCTTGTTCATCGCTTGCAGCTCCTGCTTCGGCACTTGCTTCTGCCGTGGTCGTAGCTTGCTCTGTCGAGCTCTCTTGAACTCCCGGGGCGGGTGATACGTTCTTGACATTGGAACCACCAAACTTGACTTTGTACGCTGCAGTCAGCTCGTCATAGGCAGAGCTCAGTGCAGCTGCTTCAGTTTGGATTTCCCGCGGCAACTTTGCCGATGCCTTGGTGATGTCCAAACCACCGTTTTCTTGACGGGCGTCTGCCGAAGCAAACTTGCCCTCTTCCACTTTCCAATTCCCATCGGCCAAGCGAACCAGACGGCGATCAGCGCCGCCGGCCTTGACTTCGGCATAGGCATCGGTGACCAACTTGGCCTTCTTGGCATGGCCTGTGGCAAATGCCTTGAGCAGGTTCAGGAAGCGTGCAGCTTCCTTGCGATCTCCAGTGGCCAGTGCATTGCCGACTTCCTCTCGGTAGTCCTTGATGCCCAACATCTGTGGCTTGCCCTTGGCAGGGTTGGCCGCTGCACCCAGGTAGATCTCTTGGCTGGTCTCACCCATGGTGAGCAGACTGTTGGCATGTGCACGTGCCTTCGAGAACACACGGAAGTACGCGCGCTGGTCTGCAGTCAGGCTCTCTGACTGAGCCAATCGCTGAGCTGTCTCATCGGACAATCGCTCAGGTGCCGCCATCGACAAGTTGATGATCTTGTCGGCTGATGCTTGTGAAGCCACAGGGTCAGCGGCCGTGATGTTCTTGGCTTCCGCTTCGACATCCACATCAACCGACTGCAGGTCTTTACGGAAACGGGAGACCGTGTCCTTGGACGCCTGAATCTGGTCTTCCAGTGCAGTGATCTCTTGTTGGCGAGTGGCCAACGTCTCAGCTGCAGCCTTCTCATCGAAGCGATCGATCTTGCCTTGCACACCATCGATCCATGTCTTGATGACATTGACCTGATTGGTGTCGGCAGGATCGGTTGCGGCCAGCGCCTCGTTGGCCATGGCCAGATCTGCTACCAAACCTTCCTTGGTGATGCGGCTCAAGCTGTTTTTCAGCGTTTCCACATGGGTCTGTGCATCCGTCACCACCTTGGCGGCTTGCTCGAGTGCTGCTTGCTTGTCCTCTGCGGTCTTGCCTTCTTGCGATGCAATGGCTTGAAGGCCTTGCACAGCCAAACCAGGGTTGTAGGTCGCGCTCTTGGGATCGACCAACGCAGACACGTCGCCGCTTGCGATGATTGCCTTGAGCGTGTCCTGATCGCTGCTCTCCTGTGCACGTGCAACGGCGAGATTGCGAATCGACTCAGGCATCGTGGTGTTCAGGGCTTGCACCCCACCACCCAACAAGCCACCCATGAAGGCGCCTTGACCGGCAGCATTGCCAACACCCTCAGCCAATGATTGGTTGGGGTTGATCTGCTGGGTAGCGACGTTGTTCAGGAACTGGCCAGAGCCTTCCTCCAAACCTTCTTGGGTACCTTCGGCAGCAAACACCTTGGGCACCATGCGTATGCTGGCCTTGCCCTTGCCAACGAGGGCCTTCTCGAGGGCAGCACCCCCGGGGACCATCTTGGTGCTCAGCAACGAAGCGCCGGCTGCGGCCAACGTGGCTTTGCTGGCCAGGTCGGATGCGATTTCCTGTTTGGCTGCGTCGGCACCCACCTCTTGCGCGCGGGCGAGGTACTCAGGGTTCTGAAGCCAGAGATCATCTGGCAGGGCCATGAGGCGTTGCATCGTGTCAGAGCCGACATCGATGCCTTGCAACCCAGCACTGAAGCCAACAGCACCTGCTGTAGCGCTCTTCTCGAGAGCGGCTTCACCCAACTTGGTAGCGGCCAGCTTCGGCGCTGCCTTGGCGGCAACCTTGGCACCGGCTTCCACGGTACGCCCGACCTTGCCGGTCACGCCCAGCTGTGCGGCTTGCTGAGCCAAAAACTCAGGGATGCTCCCGGGATCCTTCATGGCCTCCCAGAAGGAGGATCCGAATTCGGTAGCCACCTGAGCCACCGTGCCGGCAATACCATCGCCCACCAAGTCTTTGGCGGCTTGGCCACGCTCGGCCGTGACGATGTTTTTCTCTTGGGTCTTGTACTGCGAGACCGCCGACTTCATTTTTTCTTGGTCGTCTTGCCACTCGCTGAGCTTTTGTGTGGCAGGGCCATAGAAATTGCCAGTGGCAACCTTGTCCACCACCATGGTGGGCAGCTTCACAAGCGTTTCTGCACCCTGCACCCCTGCCAGACCCACGTCTGCAAGGTTCTCAAGGGTAGTAGAGCCCGTGCGGCTCTTCCAGTAGAGGTCGTCGTTGCGCTTGTTCGTTCGAATCTCTTCTTTTAGCTGAGCGATCTTTTCATCGCTGGCTTTTTGCACCGCGTCGTACTTGGCATTCAGACCGTATTCCTTCTGGCGGTCCATTTCTTGGGTGATGCGGTCGTTGAAGTAGTCGCGGTAACTGTCTGCCATAAGATCTTTCTGCTACGCATAAAAAAAGAGGGGCACCGTTTCCAGTGCCCCCCCATTATCCGCTAATCAAGGTGCTTGAATAGCGGAATTTCCAAGTGCATCTCGCAGGAAAACCCGACGCTGAACCTTCTTCGCTGCTTCGGCTTCAGCAATGCGCTTCTTGACGGCGTCGGTCTGCATGGCTTCCATGAGAATCTTGCGTGCGTTCTGTGCGCGCTTGGCATCATCGAACAAGCCACCATCTGCCGTGCTGATTGCATGTCGCATATCGTTGACAGACGGGGTAATGAAGACCCCAGAGCCTGGGCTTGTCTCGATACCGCGCGTGGCCATCTCATAAACCAGGTTTCGCATGGCCGGAACGTCTTCCTCGGCGTCGTAACCTGTGGTTTTGTCGATGAGGTCGGGCACGTTCTTGCGCAAGTCTTCGAAGGCTTGGACGGCAGTCGGATTGCCGGGGGCATTCCAGTTGCTGTCTTTGGTTTCGGCCAGCATGATCTTCTCTTGGGCATTGCCGATGGTCTTGTTGAACGCATCGTTACCCACCAGAGTCGAGTTGGCGTTGCTGTCAAAGCTTGCGCGAACACCGGTTCTGGCCTTGTTCAGCAATCGTGGGCTGAATTTGCCCGATGCGGTCAGCTGATCCATGAAGTTGTTGGCTACCGCGGTATCGCCTTTGATGAAATCACGTGCTTTTGGCACCGTGACTTGGCGGTTCTGACCAGCGAGCTTGTCGAACAAGTCCAATTGATCTTCTGTGTAGGCACCGAAATTGGGTTGACCCAACGAATCCACGGGCAACACGGGCTTACCGTCCTTGTCCAAGCCAGCAGCCTTCGCAATCACGCCCATATTGCGGCCGATCACGTCCTTGTTTGCATTGTGCTGTTGGACTGCAGCAGCGGTTTCGTTCTCAATCGAACGCAAATCCTGCGAGTCTTTCCATTCCTGCTGGGCCTTGGTCAAGTTCAAGGCGCCTGTAGCGTTCTGCGTGGCTTGGCCAGCGTTGCGCAGCTTCATGCCCTGGAGCTCGATAGGCATCTTGTCCTTTTCGAAGTTCCAACGGCTCAAATCACGTTCGCCAGAGACAATTGCCTTGGTCAGATCAGCCGGCAGACGAAGGTCTGGGTTTGCGGCCATGAGCTTGAGCGCATTCTCTTTGTTGCCCAACGCTGCTTCGCTCAGGATTGACTGAACGATCGGACGTTGCTTCTCGTCCGTCATGAAGTTGTTGTACTCGACGCCTTGCTTCTCACGCGTTTGTAGGGTACCCAGGCGGGTGTCCATTGCACTGCGGGCAGCGGCTTGGTCGATCTGGGCACCAAAGCCAGACAACATCTGAGTCAACTCACCTGAGTCCTGCATGCGTTTGAACTCATCTGGGCCCTTGGCCGCATAGATGGTGTTCATGAACTGGTTCAGGTTGTTTTCTTTTTGCTGTTGCCAATTGGCTTTGTCCACCGTCTCCTGTTGCTTCAGGATGTTGTTGAACGAGTTGAAACCATCATTGATGGTCATGCCAGCGATGGCAAGCGGACGGCTGGCTTCGGCCAGCGAAGGACCATTGACGGTCCTCCAAGTGATGGGACCGTTCATTAGCGCACTCCGTTTTGAGCCATGTAATCACCCACCGACTGGTAGGCACCGGAATTGGAAGCCACGCGAGCTCGTTGACGGTCTTCTAACGAAGCGTTGGTCGTTTGCTTTTGGGCAGCGAAGTTGCGCTCAAACTGAGCCTTGTTGTTGGCCAGCGTGTCCTTGGCCAACTCATACTGCTTCATGCCGAGGTAGAGACTGCCCAGACCTTGAGCTGCACCCAAAGCCAAACCGCCCCAACCTTGTTGCTGAAGGCCGTTCTTGTCAGTCGAACCGAGCACACCCCAGTCACGCATGGACTGCAACCAACCGGGGGTTGTTCCGGGTGCATAACCTGTGTTGCCCACGATCGGCGCATTGACCGCGTTGCCGGCAAACATGCCTTCATTCGGGGCCAAGCCATTGGTGCCCATGGGCATTTGTTCCCAGTCAGCACCAGTCATGGGAACTGCAGGTGCTGCAGCAACGGGAGCAGGCGCTCCCCATGCGGACATTCCCGCATACGCGGGTTGTTGCTGGGCTTTATACCAGTTCAACAGTGAATAATCAGCCATAGATCTTCTCTCCTAACGTGTCTTGAATCTTCGGAAGGGTGAGTGCTACATCCACGTAGGAGGAAATTGCAGTGATCCCCAATGTTCCGATATTGCCATAGTGTACCGTTCTATTGAAATAATCATCGGGTTTCTCCCCGAAGATTACGAACGGGTCGAGCCGGCTTTCCTTGCCTAAAAGCTCGTCCGCCGTTTCCAGTTCCTTGCTCTTTTCCTCCTCGTAGGTCTGAAGCATTTTTGCCTCATCCAACAAGTCTGAAAACTTGACCTCCATGATGGCTTTGCTCAAGCCAGTGGAAAGCATGAGCATGTCGCCGGCGAAGGGAGCACCCTTCACCCCATTTTGAAAAAGCTCGTAGCCACCATAGACGATCGCCACAATGGCGATCAAGGTAGCCAGCTCAACACCAAAGACCTTCACGAACAACTTGAAGATCTGGGGCAAAACGTACATGCCCACTACCAGGTTGAAAATCACCGTGGCTATGATGGCTTCGGTACCCGTCAATTCCAATGCTGAGGCAATCCAGGATCCCCCATCACTGCCGGCATCGAGCACAGTCAAAACCACAGCCACCACGATCAAAACCACCTGGAACCAGGACTGCTGGTACCACTTGATCTCTTGGGTCGCGCGCGCGTTGAAGACGAGATGCAGGGCCCGAGCGTAGAGAACCTCACGCACCTGCAGGGAGTAGTTTTCCGTGATGGTTCGATCCAGCGGGATCAACAAGATGTCGTCCGTGTCATCGGCCGTCGTGTTGTACCCATTCCAGATGTAGTAGGTCATCTTGAGACCTGCCACCATCACCTCTTCGTAGAGGTTGGCCGAGATCTGGTGTCGGTACACGTGCACGCGCAAAGGCACCGTGACAAAGGACTCGCTGTACGTGGTCACTCCATACTCGTTGGTGACCTCGTTCGTCACCTTCTGGCTGATCGGCACATCGGCAAAGTCACTGCTGTAGTGATCGATGGCTCCAATGGATCCTGCGCGCACGCGCTTGTAGATGCCATTGTTGTGCAAAGTCATCTTGAACGCACCGTCTTGGATGACGGTCGTGTTTCGGGTGAAGAGGTTATGGAACAGATCGCCTGATACCCCCATGAAACCACCACCACTACTGCCAAAGATGCTTGAAATCATCTCGATGTCTTGGAATGCCAAAGCCATGAGAATGCCCATCTCAGGTGACGTGTTGCCACCATAGGCTTCATGTTGGGTGTCAAAGTAGTCGAACAGGTATCGACACTCTGTCTGGTCCGTGGAGACCGACGGCACCGCAAAGGTCAGGATTGCTTGCTCGACATCAGCGATGTTCGGGTTGCTGTTGATCGCATCCGACATCAGGTCATAGTCCATGCCCAGCTTCTTGAGCATCTTCTTTGACGTCGTGTACGCCGAGCTGCTTTGGCTCAAGGGCGCCTTGTTCAAACGGAAGTACGTCATGGGGAAGTACGAGCCCGACACCGCAGAGCTCTCGGTGTAGACGTTGTCCAGCTGGCTCCATGTGCCGGCACCGTGCTTGTACATCCAGAACTTGGTCTGGTTGCCCACACGGTACTTGACCTGGAAGAAGCCATCGTTGGCATCAAACTCAGTCATGCCTAAGTTGAAGTGCTGTTCGACTTCGTTCAGGCCCACCATATAGACCGCCGTGACTTTCACGTAAGGCGTGTTGGCCGTTGGGCTTGCAACCATCGGGCTTGCTGTGGTCAGCTCGCGAACGTCGTCGACGTTGAGCGGCCGCTTGGGTGTGTAGCCAGCGTTTGCCGCGGTACCCCACGCTGCCGTGACAGAGCTCGAGATGCTGTCGATCAGGTTGCTGGGGACGATGACTTGCATGTCCTTCAAGTAGACCTTGTTGCCCCCGTGCTGTGCAGTCAAGCCAACGATCTCATTGCTTGCGTAGTCATATCCGTAGTCGGCTGAGAGCTTCATCCACGCTACGTGCAGAAGATTGGCTACGCCAAAGTGCGAGTAATCGATCGAGATCTGTTGACCTTCGATGAGTTCTAGAACCGTTTCAACATCGTGCCGGCCTTGGGTGGCTGAATAGACTTCGCCTGAGGGCAAGCCATACGCATAGTGGTCTTCGGCCCAGCGATACATGCGCTCGGCTTTGGATCCCAAACCACCGACCAGCTCTTCGATTTGATAGTCGGGCAGGTTGCCTTCTTGGAAGAGTGCCTTGATCGTGGCGGTCTTGATGGAGTCAGGAATGCCGTCGTCCTGTACCACCCGTTGCACCTGGGTGGCTACCGTCGTTTTGTATTCGCTATCAAAGAGACCCAGAAAACTCATGCACTGCCCTGACTATGAAAAAAGGGAGCACCGGGCTCCCTTGGTTTGCTGCTTGGCTAGTTAGGCACCCACACCGGCCAGCAGCTTTGTGACCGCTCGGCCCACGGCTTGGTCGTTGAGCATGTTGGTTCCGTCTGCAACCGTACCCTCGTCTGTGGTACGACGCACGTTCCAACTGTCCACCATGATCTTGGTGGCCTTCTGCTCGGCATCGCGCTTGAAGCCATCGGACTGAGCTGCGTACAGGGACTTCTGACGGCCCAACACAGAGTCGGGATCCACACCCAGAGCTTGAGTCTGGCCACGCTCGGTGGCTGTCTTCTGGGTGAGCAAGGCAATCTCTTCGTTCGTGCGAAGGATGTTGGCCATGGTCAAGTCGTACTCCGCGCGCAGCTTGCACTCTTGGGCAACCAGCACGGTGTTTTCGGTGACAGCGTTCAAGCGCTGTTGCTCGACCAGGGCAATTTGTTTGGTCAGCAGCTGCGCTTCCAGATCCGCCTTCTGCTTGGTCAGGAGGAACTGGGTAGCGGTCTGCAGAACCTGTGTCATGGCACCCAGGTAGACCTCGGAATACTCCGCACCCTTGATGCGGTTCTTGCTGAACTCCGACTCAAGGTGAGTCGCGGCAGCTTTCATCAAGACATCAAAGACACCTTGGCCATCAAGCGTGGCTGAGGTCAGGTCGGCGGTAGTAATCGTCATAGGTCTACTTGGGATTTGGGTTTAATTACTCGACACCACCAGCCATGGCTTGACGTTGAGCCAAGTCATGCAACTCTTCTTGAGTCAGGGGTTCGAGTTCCTCAATGGCGAACTCACGGATGAGCTTGCCCTTTCGGGTCTTGTTGCCACGGCTGTCTTGCACGGTGTGGAAGACTTGGCATTGACGCTCGCGCAAGTGCTGCAAGATGATGTTGGGGATGTGCCAACCTTCTTCAGCATTGAACGGGATGTACTTGCTGACCGAACCAACAACCGAATTGCCCACGGAGATGATTTCGCCGGGCCATTCCTTCTTGGCTGGGTTCATACAAGTCAAACGCACGCGCACCAGGCGGTGGGCTTCGTCTTTGAGACGCTTGTTGCGTTGACCTTCAGTCTCTACGCCGGGTGCAGTAACTGCAGCGGCAGGTGTTTCTGGCTTTTCAGCTTCGCCGTTTACCGCGGCATTCACCTTATCACGCAGCTTCTCCAAACCAATGGAGGGGTGATAGGAGATGCCCATCATGTCGGCACGAGCCTTGAGAGCGGCGAGCTCGTCTTGGGTGGTTACTTGAGTATCGGTGTCTTGAGTTTGTTCAGACATTGCGTTCTTTCAGAGTTGAGGAAATCAGAAATAGGAGAGGAGGTCTCCCTCCCCTCCTAGGCTACTTACATCTTGGCAGCAGTCTTGATCAAGGCAATGCGCTCAGGACGCAAGCACATGAAGCCGTAGTACCACTTGATGCTCATGAAGCCAGTCTCACCATAAGGATCCAACTGGTTAGCAGTAGCTTCGCCAGGGGCCTTGTGCATGATCTTAAACTTCACAGTCTTGCCGTCGGTTTGGAAGCCGATGGTTGTGAAGGACTCGTCGCCCACCACCAAGATTGGGAACACGTCGTACTTGCCAGCAGTTGCGTGGAAAGATGCGTCGTCGGCAGTTGCACCAGCACCAGCCCACTTCATCATCTCTGGGTGAACCACGAGACGGAACTGGTCAACAGTACCGATTTCGCCGTTCAGAGTCGTACCCACGGCATCACCGTAGCGCTCCACACCGACGAAGGCGGGGTTGTTGTGCAAGTCCTTCATTGCCTTGAAGATAGGCAACAGCTCAGAGCCGATGTAGGCCACGCGAGCAGAAGGGATGGTTTTGGTGTCGATCATGCGAGAACCGGTGATGATCTTGGTTTGCTTGGGGCAACGGTTTTGATCCAATTGGATCGAAGTGCGCATCAAGTCGCCATAGGTCACGACGCAGTTTTCGTCGATCGAACTGTTGCCAGTAGCAGTGCCGGCATAACGAACCACACCAGCAGAAGCGATCAAGTCGATCTGCAAGCTGTCTTCGATGATCTCGTTCGCGCCGAGGATCATCTCGCGGTTGATGTGCTCGAGCAATTGCTCGTCGGTGTCGAAGTCCATCGATTCTTGGGTGTACTCATCAAAGAAGCCGAACTTCTCGAGAGTGCCTTCCAATTCGATACGCTTGAAACCAACACGGTTCACGCGGCCGCCGGTCTCAGACAGAGCAGGCATCTTGCCGGGGATGGTACCGATGTCCTTGCTGGAACCGTAGAGGTTACCGCCAGCATAAGAAGCACCAGCAGCGTCCAAGCCTTGGTCGTTGATGTTGCGATCATCGAGCAAAGGCATGTAGTGGTAACGCTTGATCTTCTTGCCGTAGTTCTTAGGCATGGAAGTCACGTCAGCCAACTGCGTGAAGAAGGTCAGTTTTGGCAGTTCAACCAGCGCTTTCTTAGCGTAGTACTGGTTGACGATTTGAGAGCCGACGGTAGAGGCCGTCGAGGGAGGGTTTTTGAATTGCATCGACATAGGTCGTTCCTTCGTTTACAGAAATTGTTTGTTTACGTGCTTCGCAAACTCTTCGTCGGACATGGCCAGAGGGTTAAAGTCCGAATTCGAGTCTGCTACCACTGACTTCGTGGAGCTTGCGGCTCGCTTTTTGTCTTTCAGCTTGTCGTCGTCGACCTGCTTCGGTTTCGGTTGAACCACCACCTTCTCTGCAGCGGGTTTCGTCTGAGTCTGGGAGCTACCCTGAGCCAAACTGTTGAACTCGCCTCGAGCGTGAAGTGCATCACCGACTTGCCGGTAGGCTTCGATATCTGACACGCCAACCAAGCGACCAAACATGCGCTCGTTGTCAATCTCCTTTGTGATGCGGTCATAAATGCCACTGGAAACGTGGTCATTGATCACACGCAACAGCTGGGGATTTCCAGCGATCACACCTTTGCTTGCAGCGTCCCACTTAGTGCTAACAATCTCGAGCGTCCGGTTGTACGAAGGAGTTCCTTGAATGTCATCAAGGACCGTATCCAGCTCAATCTCGCGGTCGTCAACAGTGTAAGTTGACTGCTTATACGCGCTTGCCTTTTCAGCGGACAGATCCATAGGATCAATTCCACTGTCCTTAACCAGCTTATTGATTGCGGCTGCATCTTTACGATTCAGGTCAATCAGGAAGCTGATCTTCTCTTCGCTCAAGAGGTCAGCTCTTTCGAGCAACTTCATGAGTTTCAGATTGGGTTTAAGAGCGGCCATCTTCTTGTTGTAGTTGGCCCCCATCTGCATCAGGGTGACAGCTTCGTCAACGCTGTTGACTTTGATGTCTCGCCCGTTTGCTTTGAAGGGAGCCAGAAGACGCTCGTACTCTGCCTTGAAATCAATTGTAGATTCTTCTGTGGTCTTTTTCTCATCGACCTTCTCAGAATCTTTTTGCTCAGGGGTTTTATCCTGAGCTTTAGTTGGATCATCGCCTTCGGCCGACTCCTCCTCGCCCGGCTTAGCAGCCGGCTCGTCGTCATCGCCCTTGGCTTCATCGTCTTTCTGCTCGTCGTCTTCAGACTTCGAGTCAGCGTTGTCGGTGTTTTGATCGTCCTGGTTGTCTTGAGCACCAGCTGAATCATCGGTACCGGCTTCTTCCTCTTCTTCTTCCGCCGTGGTGGTGGTCGTAGAAACAGGACCGGTCATGTTCATGATTTCCTCATCCGACATGGAGAGGTAATCAGGCTCTTGGACTTGGGTGTTGGTTCCGTCAGACATTATTCAGTCTCCTCAGCTGCGATGGCTTCAAGTTCTGCTTCATCCACTTCGATGTTCTTGCGAGCCATGGAGGCTTGCGTGGCGATCGTGGAGAAGTAGGCGTTGAGGTTGCCGATGGAGTCGATCTGAGTGATGATCGATTTTTGCATCTCAGGAGATTGAAGGCCGGGATTGCTCTTGGCTTGAACCAGACGAATGGCTTCTTTTTCGAAGTAGCCTTCCATCACGATCGTCTTGAAGTCCTTGTTGGTCTTCAAGCGCTCGAGGGCGTTGCCAAGGTCAACCAGCTTACGTGCTGCCTTGATGTTTTCTTCGATGACTTTGCTTTGGTTGCTCATGTCTACCAGTGCTTTCAAAAAGTTAATAGATGGGGATGTGAATTGAACTCACACCCCGGATCATATTACTTTTTCGAAGTGGCCTTATTCATAACGTATTCTTTTAGCAAGTCGTGGCTTCGTTCTTCGCGTGCGAAGTCATGTTCCATGGTCTTCATCTGCATCTGGCTGCGAGCTTGTTCGCCGTGCAATTCCTTCTCGCGCTCTTGTTTTACGCCGGACTCTTGTTCGACGAAATCCAAGTTCTTGAGATCGGTATCGGACTTCACGTTTGCAGCAATCTGGCCTTCGGTTGCAGACTTGGCTTGGTTGAGAACTGCAGTGGCTTGGTGCTGTGCAGCCATGGCGTTCTCTTTGGCAATCTGAGCCTTGAGCAATTCGATCTTGAGCATCTGCTCTTCCTGAACCAAGGGGTCTGGTTGAGGCTGGAAGGTTTCGATCTTGTGGGCCAGGTCAGGCATCTTGCGCAAGCGCATGATGTCGGCGAGCACCATCTGCATGAGGGAACGATCGCCATTGGGGCCAACGGTCTGCAGCAAGAAAGCCAGCTGTTCAGCCTTGTTGTTGTCTTCTTCAGCCGTGCTGATCGAGAGCTTCAGGTCGAAGTTGCCACCCAGGTCATCGCGGCGGACGGTCACGAACTCATCGTTGGTGATGCGAACCACTTCTTCGTCGCTCAAGAACTCAGCGTTCATGGCAATGATCTTGCGGCCGATACGGGTGATGCCGTTTGACAGGCGACGCAGAATGCCAAGCTCGCGCTTCGATGCAGCATCCAGTGCCCCGCGTACAGCAGCGGCCACGTCACCCAAAGACGAACCACTCACACCTTGTGAGTACGCCTTCACGCCGGTCATCGACTCGGCTTCCATGTTCTGCAGCTGCAGCATGAATTGGGCGGAGGCTGGGATCTCAGGGTAGGTGTGCATGAAGACACCTTGGCGAGGATCCACGTTCGCGTTGAATTCGTAGTCCAGACCCTTGTCGAACTTGCGGCGGTTCGTGGCATCGAGCATGTCCTTGCGGATACCCGTCTGGCCATTGGCCGACTTGCCCATGATGTCGATCATGCCGCGCGTGACAGCACCCACCACCTTCTGGTTGTCTTCCAACAGCGCGCCGTCTGGCTCACCGTAGTTGGCTTTGCGCACAGGCAGGTAGTGCTCGATGACGAAGGGGATCTTCTTGTCTGGGAAGGGGTTCTTCTCCATGCGGATCATCGTGTCACCCACCCAGGCGGCAACGAATGGCTCGGCTTTACCGTCGCCGTTGATGTCCCAGTAGCCCCAGTACTCGTGAACCACGAGCTTCTTGCGGGGCTTGTCATGGAAGTTGAAGCTGCGCACACCGTCCGAGGGTGTGTGATCTGGGGTGCCCAACACAGTGTTGGCATCCACGTTCACGTACTCGAGGTTCTTGTAGCGCTTGTTCTTCTTGAGCTCGGACATCGAGGTCTCGAAGGTGTAAACCAAGAAGCCAGCCTTATCGATGTTGCCCATGCAGGTGGGATCGATGATGACGTTTCGGAAGTCACACACGTCCAAGGTTGGACGGTTGACGATCGTCTTCATCTGCTTTTCTTTGCGGGTGCCATTGACGATCGGTTCGATCGGTTGGCCTTGTTCTTTGTAGAGCTGGTGCGCTTGCTTGAGCTCTTCAGGAACATCCGTCATGTACTGACTGGGAGATTCCTTTTCCATTTGGTCCAAGTGCTGGTGCATCGGACCAAACTCGGGGTTGATCACGTACTCCACATTGGGGACTTCAACCTCAACTTCTTCCTCTTGGAATTCCCAACCCACTCGGGTAATGACAGTTCCTTCGTCGACGGCTGCGCGCACGTATTCGTCGATGAACTTGACCTTGTCGATATGGATATTGAACTGGTTATTCAACACCAGTTCGTTTTGTTTCGCTGCATCGCGGTCTTCCCACGTCACAGGCTTCACGTTAAACACGGAGTCTGTGGAAAGGAAAGGCTCGCTCAATGCAGCGTATCGCCACTCGGCTTGTTTCCGGATTAACTTTGGAACAATGCTCGAGTTTCCCTTGGGTGTATTGACCTTGGCCGAACCAGTGACGTTCAGGTTGTCAAGCCACTCAGTGATCTTGGTCTTCTGAAGATTGTGCGTCGGAATGGCGAACGTCAGATCCTGCTTGAGCGTACCCAGCTTCGGTGGATTCTTCCAGTTCGTGAGTGATGGAGCTTCGAGCCCGAGCTGCTGTGCTTGCGTATCGTTGTCAGTCATAATCTGCGTCGTTCTTTAGGTACCTAAGATCATCCCGTTAAACCTTGAAAGTAAACAGAATGGACATTCAATCTCTTCATTCGGCATTCATTATGCCAACAAAGGCTTCTGATAAAGCAGGAGCGTTCGACATCTACATGCCTCAGGCGGGTGAAGCCAAAGGTGATAGCCAATTGGTTGGTCTCGGATTTGCCGCGGCAGTTCCCGATGGCCATGTGGCTTTATTGCTGCCCCGCTCGAGTGCCGGTGCTAAACACGGTGTCGAGTTGAACAACACATGCGGTGTCATTGACGCCGATTATCGCGGAGAATGGAAGGCAGCGATCAAAACCAAGTCAGGAATTCCATTTTCCTGGAATATGGGTGATCGCGTGCTTCAGTTCTTGGTGGTTCCGATCGCCAACGTGACCCTAAACCAGGTCGATTCTCTCGATGAAACGGCGCGCGGTGAAGGTGGATTTGGGTCGACCGGCAAGTAAAACCCGACGAACCAAAGAAAAAAGCCCCAATTACGGGGCTTTTTTCATTTCCGGAATCAGACGTTGGTCAGCATTTCTTGCCGCCGCCGCCCTTTCCACCTTTACCCTTTTTCATGAGGTTCTCCTGTTCAAGGAGCCTCGAGTATAGGCTTAAACCCAGCCGTTTCGCTCGATTCGGTTGTACTGCGCGCCCTTGTCGATCTGCAGGTTCTGGTTTTCCAGGGCTTGGCAAGCCATCTCGTAGCGCTGGAAGTACAAGTTCCCGGTGTTGTCCTCCCCGCCCAAGCCGGCAGGGGTGTGCACACGTGAAGCCACGAAGAAAAGCAAGGGCTCCAGATGGGTGTCGGGCAGCTCCAACTCGTACATGTCGGGCTCGATATCGTTGTCTTCGACAATGATCTTCGGGTGCGCCGCGCGGAAGACGACTTCCAACGTGTCGGTCTTGAGCTCCTCCAGCAAGGTGTCCTTCTTGGCCACGATGTCGGCCGGCACCGTGAGAACACGTTGGGTAGGGGTGTTCATCGAGTAAACGTCCACCGCGTTGTTCACCGAGAACTCGAAACCAGACTCAGCAAACACGTGCTCCACCTTCATCAGGTTGTCCTTGTAGGGCATGGCCGTGTCATCGATGTACTTCAGCGGCTGGCGGGACCGGGTGTTGGACTGGCAGTACTGGCTGCTTAGCTGGTAAGTGGTCAGGCCTTGCTGCAGCTCAATGACAAAGCGACCTTCTTTCAGGTTGAAGCGCTGGTAGATCGCAGCCAGACCCAGGTTGATGTGGGCAACAACCTTGCCATAGTCGGCTTGTCGGATCTCGCCCATCGTGCCGCCGCCGATGGAGATTTGAGAGAGCTCGCCTACGGTGAGCTGGGTGAAGACTTCTTGCAGTTTCATGGGTATTCCTTACACGATGTATGAGGACCGGCGGTCTTCGGGTTCGTCGTCAACGTCGAGCTCCCACATGCCGTCGGCTGTCTTGCCGGATTTCATCGGGGCCTCTTCCGATGGTCTCCAGGGAGTCAGTGACGAGAGCATCGAGATCGTGTCGATGAAGTCATCGTGCTTGCTGCGGAAACCAGAAACAGAAACCAGGCTCAATTCATTGATGGCTTCTGCGATTGTAGGCTCGGTCTTCTTCTCTACCGGAAAAAAGACTTTGCGTGCTTTGAACAGAGGAACCACGGTATTAAACCGAACGAGCTTGTTGGTGTTGGGTCGGATTCCGGGCTTGGTGTCGTTGCCTTCCGAAGCAAGAGGGAAGTAAACATTCCGGTCAAGCATTTGCCCCTGGATCCACTGGATGAACCCGCCCTGTTGACCAGTAACCTCAATGCCCACAGATTGTGGACGGTAGATCTGCGCGAGACGGAATAGGTCATTGACGTTGGCATCCATGAGTTGACGTTTGCACACCCCGTCCACCCACAACCAGTCGCCCACATTGTTGTAGGCCCACACACTGATCACAGAGAAGTCGGACTTGTCCTTGATCGACGTAGCAAAGTCGGTCGTGATGTAGAAGTTGAAGCGACTCTTGTTGCGCAGCACAGAGTCAATGTTGTACCAGCAGATGTCTGAGTCTTGGATCATTCGATCCTCTTCACTCATGATTCGCAGCATCAATTCCTGGTTGAACGTATCGACCTTGCCCAGCTTCACAGCATTGTCGTACTGCTGCTTCACGTACTGGTAGGTAAAGCGATCAGGCCATGAGCCGCGGAACTCTTGCTCGGTACAAGGGAACTGCTCGCACACTGGGAACACGTTCACCGCCCAAGCACCAGACTCAACAGCCTTGTACAGCGGATCCTTCGCATTGAAGGGGGTACCAGACCAGACAATCATGTTCTTGGTCGGGTGAAGCGCGTAGTCCACCGCTTTGTAGACGGTGTCTTCCACAGCAGCGATCACAGTGGCCGAGCGTGCATCCTCATCGGAGATCAAGTCATCGAGCACAGCCAGCTGCGGACGTTTACCCAGCTCCTTCGCACCGCGCACCCCGGTCTTGGCGCCGTAGCCCTTGACGATGAACACCTTGCCGTCGGCATTCTGGAATTCCCAGCGGATGTCCGTGAAACGGATATTGGGGACGTACTGCTTCAGGAAATCGGAGTTTTCCCAACGGAACTCCAAGTTCTTGCGCATGTTCTTCACGCCGTTCTCGATCGAGTCGGACACGTACAGGGCCAGGTCGATTCGGCCGAACCCCGGGAGCTCCCCGTAGGTGGCGACGTACAGGAACAGGTATTCCCCCATCACGGTGGTTTTTGCAATACCGCGGTGGCAGAGGTTGATGATTCGCCGGCCCCCATAGGTGATGGTGTCCAGCATCCGGTAGTGAACCAGCGGGGTCTTGTTCTCCTCACCCTGCGCGCCGTTCACCAACTTGATGAAGGTGACGAACTCGAGCGCAAAGTCACTCGGCACATAGCTCGGGTCGACCGAGTAGTCGGTCTCGTTCAGGTATTGCTCGACTGTCCATGGGGCCAGTGCTTCAGCTACGGGATCAGTCATCAAACCTCCTGCGGTACATCTTTTCTACTTGGGCCACGGGCCCACGCTCAGCCACCCAGAAGATGGTGAAGATCGCAGGGGCCATCACCAGCCCCACGATCCAGCCCAACATCGGACTCACCAACGTGGCAAACAAAGCGCCCCACCCTGCTGCCGACACCAAGGCAACGAACGCACATTGAGCAAAGAGCTTCATTCAACTTCTTTCGCTTCAACGTCCACCACCTCAGCGGGAATCACGCGGCTATGGGCCACATCCTGTGCCGTCACCTGCCCAGCTTCCATGGCCAAGCGCTGCGCGCGGGCCAGCTCCAACGTAGCCTGCCGCAGGGCACCAATCGACCCATCTTCTTTCACCTTCACATCCAGCTCGACCTTCTGGGTCTCTGGCATCTTGAGGTGGGTCAGCAGTGAGTTGGCCGCATCGCTTCGCACCTTTTCACTCTTCGCAGCCACCATCAGCTCGGCCTGCACATTCAGGGCCTTCTGGTACAGGTCCTGATTCAGGACATAGCTGGGAATGAGCGTCTGCTCGAAGATCAGGTTGACGAGCTTGCTCTTGTTGTAGGCAGTGACGTAGCTTGCAATGTCCTTGGCCGTCACACCCTGAGCAGCAAACCTCGTGATCTTGTCGGGGAAAGTCTTGGAATACGCCTCGATGTTCGTGGCCCCCATCAGCTTGTGGCTCACGTACTTCACGGCATTCACATATTCCTGCACCTTGAACCGGCCATCAGCCATGACCTTGGTGTAGGACAAGAGGTTATCCCGATAGCTCTCATACATCTCGGGATCTGCAAGAGTCGTATTGATCTGGTCAATCAACTCCTGGTTGATGCTCTTCTTCACCTTATCGGGAAGAGCCATCTTGAACTGGTCTACAGTCAAAGCACTCATTGGGTTTCCTATAAAACAACCTTATAGGGTGCATATAGTAAACCAAAAGAAAAATAGCCTAAAGACTGTATAACCTAAGTACTACATATAAGACCCATTAAAAATATAAAAGGGAGTGGGGGTGAACGGCGGGGGGACCCCGAGTTTATGGCAAAACCAATCCCCTCGACTTTGGTCGGAAATACCGCTGCTTAATTTTTAGGCACGGGTTTTTGGGAAATTTGCAAAATGGGTACGGATGCAGGACTGAGTGGTCTAACACACTCAACTCAACCACCCCCCCCCTGTAGCTGCGCTACCTCGCTCCTACTTTCGCACTCCGTGCATCGGTGGGCAATCTCGCCCTATCCATCCTAGGAGTACTCAACATGTTCGGAGCAATCATCAACGTCATCGTCTCTCTCTGCGCTGCCGCATCCAAGTATGCAAAAGCACTGGAAGCCTCTGGCGACATGGTCAATCGCGTCGTCACCGTAGCGGACAAGCACGTCCAAAACTGGGAACTCGAGCAAGACCAAAAGATCCAAGCTGCCAAAGCTCTCGTCCTCGAGAACAAGAAGCCCAAGTAAATCCCAACCCTCTTCGGAGGGTTTGGGACCTCACACATTACACATTCAAGATAGTCAGTTCTTAGATAGAACGACTCACTCAACTGAGTTGGGCTCCGCCCATCTGTGGATACCGATACCTGTCAACTGCAGGTTTGGTGAGGAAAGACTGAGTGAAGTCTCATTTCTGTAAAAACTCCCAGTTAGCAAGCACTAACTAACTTAATTCCCATTCCGATATCTACCCGATATCTCAACTCAATTCAAAGGAGAACTCTCATGTTCGATCGCAAAACTATCTCTCGTCTGTTCTACATCCATCGAGAACTCGGCCTTGCTGTGTTCATGATGATCTCTGCCTGCGTAGAGCTCGTTGCGAGCCTCTTCGTGGACCAGCCATGGCAATACCTTGCCTACGCCTTTGCGGCTGCTCTAGCCCTCATTGCTGCCCTTCTGGTGCGCAATGTCATCGCCTTCGAAAAGAAGTGGGGTGCCAAATGAGTGCCGCTCAATGCTCAGCCCAAACCAAGGCTGATATCTACAGCGCATGGTGCCAAGCCATGCCGCCACTACAAGTGGCCAAGGCTCTGGGCCTTGTACCCATGACTGTCATCAGCGAGTACGTCCGACTGGACGATGAAGCTCGCTATACCCAACAACCTCAACAATCTAACCAAGGGAAAACCCTATGAAAACCAAACTCATCAACGCACTACATACGCTCATGGCCATGGCCGTTTGGGGCGGTATTGGTGCACTTCTCGCATGGCGAGGGTAATCAACAGCCATCCTTTGATCTAGCTCAAACCTTACAGCTTAATTACAGTGCACCGATCTCACTCTGCGATATCTTCGCGGCGTCGATTGGGTGCACATCAGACAACACCTTTTGGGCTCCGCCCTTTGGTGGCAAATCCTGCCGAATCTCTTTAACTCTCTTGGAGCACTCTCATGTCATTCAATCAATCCAACGCTCAGCGTAACGACCAAGCCAACAACGACAGCTGGAAAGCTCAGGGCTTCCTGAACTTCTATCTGCCTGCCAAGAACGGCCAGCGCAAGAAGCTCGGTGCTATTCCGCTCAAGGAATCCAAGCACAGCGAGAAAGCACTGTTGCAGTGGCTGAACGAAGATCCTTCTCGCGTAGCCATGATCCTCAGCAAGCTCGAGGTGGAATACCAATCCGCCACTCCTGCTGATGCGAGCGGCTTCGACCTCAACTAAACGGGTTCCTCGCCCAGACCATCATCCCGCAAGGGGTGGTGGTCATTTTTTTGTCCAGTGCACTGCAGAAAAGACAGTCCACCTTTAGTTTGGACTCCGTCCGTGGCTGGCGCTTTCGCCAGATCCATAGACGAGGAACCCATGGAACCAATCAAACAAGTCATCTTGCAAGAGATGAATGAGCAGCGGTACAACCGCAAGCACATCGACGCCAAGATCAAAGACTTCATCACCAATGACACCGAGACTTCTAACAAGGTCTTCATGGGTGTCATGCTGGTGGAGAAGTACATGGCTGGCCAGTACTACGAATCCAAGATGAAGAGGATTGCTCAGCTCCAGCAGCTGGACATTCCAGACCTGGTGCTCGAGATATTCATTGGCGTGGCCTACTGCATGCGAGATGAGTTGTTTACCTCTGCCTCGGCAAAGATTGCAGCTCGGCTCAAGTTCAGTGACAAGGTAGAGGCCATCGCCACGGTAGCGGAGCTACTTGCAGTGCTCTGTCAAACCGATGCCTTCGACATCGACAAGGCAGACAAGATGGCAAGCCTGACCATCATCTCTCGCATGAAACTGCCAGCCAATCTGGTGGACTTCATCGAGAACAGTGAGTACCTGCCACCCATGGTGTGCAAGCCACTGAAGTTGACCCACAACTACAGCAGCGGGTACCTGACCCACAACGATTCGTTGATCCTGGGCACCGGTAATCACCATGATGGTGACATCTGTCTCGATGTCCTGAACACCATGAATGGCGTGGCCTTGAAACTCGACACCGAGTTCCTGTCCACCGTGGAAGAAGAGCCCACCTTCGAGCTGGATAGCCAGGAGAAGGAAGACCTGTGGCGTGACTTCAAGACTCAGAGCTACAAGTTCTACAGTCTGATGGTCCAGTGTGGGAACAAGTTCTACCTTAATCACAAGGTGGACAAACGGGGCAGGATCTACTGCTCCGGTTACCACATTACTACTCAGGGCACTGCGTTCAAGAAAGCCTCGATTGAGCTCGCTCATGAGGAGATCGTGACCGGTGCACCATGAAAGGCCAGACTTTTATCTGGACTTCTCAAGAAGTAGTGAAGGTCATTGACAGAGCTCTGCAAGTGGAGGACTTCAACCAGTCCGCAATGTTGAAGTACCTCTACTGCCCTGCCATCTGGACAACCAGCTATGCCACCAACTATGGCCACTTCGCTCAAACAGAGCGCTTTCAGGTCTATTGGCACCATTGCAGCCCAGAACATCTACCTGAGGAATTCAGGCTCTCACTCCTGATCATGGGGGTGAGCCTATGAGCAGGTACTACCTCTGGAAAGGCAAGGCACCCATCGTTGAGGTAGATGTTCTCTATCCCTATCGATACCGCCACGCCTTCGTCTACGACCGTCATGGCATTCAAGGCTACGACTGGAATGTGGTGTTCAAAGGCAAGCTCACAAAGCGAGCCAAGCGCCACATGCCCAAGGAGTTCTTGATGCACCTGGTGCTGTTGGGAGTGAACATATGACTCAGATACCTGTCGAGTACTTCTATGTCTGGACTGGGAAGGACGTCAAAGTCATTCCACCTCTGCACTGGAGCCGGTATGAGGGGCACTACATCTTCGATCCCGAAGCTGTTGATCTCGAATACCGCTGGGGCAAGCCTACCTTCAAGAAATGGTATGGCGTGCCTCGAGAAGAAGTGCCCAAAGAATTCCTTGCAACCCTTCTACTTCTAGGATTCACGCTATGAAGCAACGCTATTACCTGTACCGCATGGGTACTCTGGTCATGCTCGATGACATCACACTTGATGATGCCAAGACATATCAGGGTTACTACGTACTTGATCTAGGCCCTGACCTGCAGTCTCCCACCCATGGGATGCTGCTGGGTGGACGGATCAGAGAACTGTCTGCCGACAAGTTCCCTACCGACTTCAGAGCCAAGCTATTGGTGCTGGATGTCCCATGATCATTGGGATTGCACGCCTCTACTACGCGGGTCAACTCGTGATGTACATGCACTGCAGACAAAACGAAACCATCCGCTTCTCAGGCCTTTCGCCTGAGATCTACAACGGTGGGTACATCAAGTATCCACCCGGTCACAAGTTCTATCCAGATGAGTGGAGCCGCTGTGACACCACACCTGTGCTACGTGAAAACGTACCCAAGGAACTTCTAGTTCTAGAACTCCTCAATCCACCTGATTCAACCTAAGGAACCAATCATGTCAATGACCTTCTACACCGGCTGGCAATATCTGCTCATCGATGCTGCCACCCAATATGGCCACGATAAAGCCACGTTCGAACAACGCATTGCTTTCATTGAAGCCAATCTCCACCAGCTGGAGGCATTGGCAGATCGCGCTGATTCCAAACCTCTCTACCTCAAGGCTGTGATGGCCATCCGTAAAGCCCAACAGGGAGAACCTACCGGCCACCTGGTAGGTGTCGATGGCTGCTGCTCTGGCATCCAGGTCATGTCCGTGCTCACCGGCTGTGAAGCGGGTGCCCGTGCGACTGGCCTCGTCGATCCTGCTGTGCGCGCCGATGCCTACAGTGCCTGCACGGTGGCCATGGATGACATCCTCGGTGGCGGCTTCCACGTCTCTCGCGCGGATGCCAAGTCAGCTCTGATGACCAGCTTCTACGGCTCCAAGGCCCAGCCAAAGATCATCTTCGGTGAGGACACCAAGGAACTGGCAGCCTTCTATGAGGCAGCGAAAGCCATTGCACCTGGTGCCTGGGAACTGCTGCAGGACCTCTTGGCCAGCTGGCAACCCTACGCACTCAGCCATGAGTGGGTGCTCCCTGACGGCTTTGATGCTCGCATCAAGGTCATGACCAAGAAAGAAGCCCGCATCGAGGTGGACGAGCTGGACCATGCCAGCTTCACCTACGAGTTCTACGAGAACCAAGGTCAAAAGGCAGGGCTCAGCAATGCCGCCAACCTGACCCACTCCGTGGATGCGTACATCCTGCGTGCCATGCACCGCCGGCTGAACTACGACCGTGAGGTTGTTGAACATGCCGCGGCACTGATCGAGATCGAGATGGTGTCCCGTCATCTGGGCCAAAGCCAGCAGGTGATGGACCCAGAGGATCCCATCTGCGAGTACATCGACCACTACACCCGTAGCACTGTGGCTGATGTGGTGATCCTGCCTTACCTGACTGCTGAGAACACCTGCTACTTGTCCAAAGCACACCTCGAGAAACTGGCTGAACTTGTCAACAACATGCTTCAGTACCAGCCATTCGAGCTCGTCACCATCCATGACGAGTTCAAAGCTCATGCCAACAACATGAACTGGGTGCGCTATCAGTACAAGGAAATCCTGGCTGACCTGGCCGACAGCAACCTGCTGGACGATCTCCTGAGCCAGATCCACAAGTCTCAGGGCACGTTCCCCAAGCTCTCCCAGAACCTGGGTGACGTGATTCGAAAGTCCAACTATGGCCTCTGTTAAACGCGTCCACGTGTTCAAGAGCCTGTTCAGGAAGTGCACCGAATGCAAGTTCGGGATCATCAGGGATCAGGGGTACAGCAACTACACGGTTGAAGGCAACACCTTCAACTGTGCCAAGGGGCTGCACCCTGCCGCACCCTATGACAACTTCTATGGTCAGACCAAAGAGAACTACCAGGCTGAGGTCTGTGCCGGCTACGGGCATGGTGAGAACTTCGAAATCGATGTCGAAGAAGAGGCCTTAAACAACCTCACCCCTGAACAAGAAGAACTCTTGGCCTTGGAGAAGTTGTCGAAACTTGTATTGGAACAGCCGGACTCTTAGGCTGACAGGCGACGTCCCGTCGCTTGGTGATAGGTAGAACTGGGGCTCATCCGAAAGGATGGGCTCCATTTTTTTGTCCAACCCCAAAACTTCTCAACCGATATTCTGACTCGGTCAGAAATCGACTTTTCTACTATACGTAGCCGATAGAAAGAACAAAATGGAAATCACAATCAATCTGGCCATCGAAGAGGCCATCAAGAAAGCAGTCAACGCTGAAGTCCTCGGCCCGGTGGTCGAGAAAGCTGTGTTCGGTGCAGTCAAGTCCGCCATTGAAGATGCCACCGGTTACAGCAGCGAATTCCGTAAAACCATGGCAGCTCAGCTCAAGGAAGCGCTGCCTCATGGTCTGGGTGTCGATGAGACAGCCAAGTTCCAATTCATTCTGAACAACGCCATGCAGGCCCTGGTGCGTGAAACCAACACAGACACCGTGACCGTTGCCATGCGTGAAGCCGTCAAGGCTGTGCTGCCTGAAGTCAACAAGGTGATCAAGGTCACCGAGCTACTGGAAATGGCTCGAGACGGCTTCCATGTTGAAAAGCACGAGCCCTTCTATGCCTATTTCGAGGAATCGGAATATGGCGGCGGCACGATATTCCTGGACAGCGAAGAGCACCCAGGCGGCAGCTACCGCTCCCATCAAGATCGTGAAAGCGTGCGTTATGCAGCGCGCTACCGCCTCGCCTTCAGCAAAGACGGCGAGGTTTACTCCATGCGCATGGACGGCACTGACCTGACCATGACAAAAATCCCTCATGCCATCAGCCATTTCGATTCCACCCTGCTTGCTCTCTATGTGGGCAAGTCCGTGATCGAACTCGACTGCAACCAAGACGACGTTGAATACGCCGCCCAAGCTCAATATGACTGAAAAAGACCTGGCCAAAATGTCCCTCGATGACCTCAAAAAGGAAGTCACTGGGGGCAAGATCCGCATCCATCCCCAGACCACCCTCGACTTCGAAGCCCTCGATGTGGCTGTCGAACAGTACGAGGAAGCGCAGCGCAACAAGAAGCTGCGTGAATGGTTGATCTACCAAGCACCTCCAGGTGTCTACGACCTGTTCATCAAGGAACGGGAAAAGCAAGTCCAGCTCATGATCCAGCGCAGCAAATACGCCGCTCGTGTCTGGACCTTGTTGTGTCTTTTCATGGTTGGCCTTGCCGGCTATCAGATCTACCAAGCCTGGACGTTCATCAAGCCATGAAAACCTACCTGACCATCGTGATCGCCACTGTGCTGATCACCTCCTCCTTCATCGCAGCCAGCGCCTATGTCTGGCTCCAAACCTTACCAAAGCTTTACACATGCCAGAAGATCTGAACCCACCCAAATTCAAAGTCGGCAATCTCGTCACCTTGAATCAAGACGTCTACCCATCCCTTGGTACCTGGTTCGTCCAGATCTGGGAAGGCGAAGACGTCGTTGCTCGAGTCTACGGCGACGACCGTGAAACGCTCAATCGCAGACTCGCTGCGCTTGGATTTGGAGAAACCACATGACCCAAGATCACCCGCACGACATAGATCCTGACGATCCAGACGGATTGCTCGAGGAAGACATTCCTGAGGATGAAGACGACGACGAGCCTATTTGCTCAGCCTGCAACGGCTCGGGCGAAGGCATGTACGACGGATCGACCTGCTACAAGTGCCATGGCTACGGCCATGAGCGCTGTGAGAAAGACGATGAACCATGAAAACAGTGCTCGCACCTGGAGCGCCCTGGCCAAAACAGGTAGATCCGGTGAAACCGGTGGAACCTGCCAAAGCTCCGATCAAACCAAAGCCCAAACCAAAGAAGAAACCTAGCAAGATCGCCAGAACCAACCTCAAATACCTTGAGTGGGCTGGAAAGAATCTAGAAAGTGCTCTATGAAGAAATATTTCGACCTGCTTGCTTACCCGATCGCAGTGCTCACCTGCTACATCCTGATGGCCTTTGCCAATTGGGATCGTGACCCAGGTACCTGGGATTGGAAAGCCAGAGCTCTTTGGATCATCTGGGCACTGGCCTGGGGCTTTGCCCTAAGCCTACGCATCAGAACAAACAAGGAGTTCACATGAACCAAAACAACCAACCCAGCCCCAAATGTAAACACGACTGGGCCACAGACAAGGCCTATCCCTTCCCTGCTTTCCGTTGCACCCGCTGCAATGAGTCCAAGCAGTTCCCTGAAGTCAAAGTAAAGAAAGCCAAATGACCCATGACACCGTTGTACCTCAAGTTCAGCAGCTATGCAGCTGACATTCACCCCTGCAACAAGTTCGTAGTTGATTTCACTGCTGAAAAACTGCTCGACATCATTGGTTGTTGCCACTTCCACGAGCCTTTAACCGTTACTGAAGCCATGGAGCTTCAAGAGATCGGCTCTCCAGCAACCATTCACCGCAAGCTCGATGATCTTCTGATTGCCGGACTCATCTGGCATGAGCAAGTCGGTGACAACCGCCGCACCAAATACCTTCGACTCACAGCCAAAGCCATTGGTTACTACGCTTTGCTGAGCGAAGCCATGGTCAATGCCAGCTTAGAAAGGACTCAATCATGACTGTCAAGATCCTGAACGACGAATCGAAGAACTTCATCGCTGCTGCCTACCGTGAACGAGTCTATGACTCTGAAGAACTGGCTCAGCGCTACTTCGTCTCCAAACGGACCATTCAGCGAGTCCTTGTTGAAATGGGTGTCAACCGCGTGCGCAAGTATCGCGGCCGCAAGGCTGATCCTGCCCAGATGCCCATCACCATGGTGGAGCCAGAGGAAATCATCATCGATCAGACTCCTGCTCCTACCCTGCCTAAACCACCAGAATCTTTGATGGCTCGCCTGTGGGCCCACATCAAGTTCTGTGCTTCCTACCCCTTCAAATGAACCACGTTGCTATTCCCCAGCCGCCCATCCGGGCGGTTCCTATGGGCCTCTTTCCCACACTGGGAAGCCTGCAGGAGGTCTTTGATCTCGCAGATTCCCAGCTCCCCATCACCGACAAGAACAAGCTTTTCAGCTTGCTCTGCACGTACCACAACACCCTCCTGAAAGAAATCAATGTCCGCTGATAACCGCTCCACCCACACCGATGCCCTGGCTACCCTGGGCACCATCATCAACGCCAACGAAAAGCGCGATGCCATCCACCTGGGCGTGGAGAACGTCATCGCTGCAGAGAATCTGCTGCCGGCTGATCACCTCAAGTGGGCAGACGAGACACGCACTTCTGTCAAGGCGTGCCGTCCCAACAGTCCTGATGCCATTGGCATCGTGGATCCTTTCCTGCCCATGCCTGTGGCTCGAGGCGAACGCTGCTGGTTGGTGGTCTACCCACGTCAGATCACAAGCCTGCGTCACGTCTGGGAACACCCCAGCTTCCCCGACAGCCAAGAGACCGGCAAATGACCCAGCCCACCGAAGAGCAGCTGCACAAAACCAATCTGCTGCTGCACGAACCTGTGGCCATGGCCAAGCAGCGACTCATCGAGTTCGCAGACAGTCTTGACTCAGATTACACCGAGCTCATGTCCAAAGCCGAAGACTTCCTGAAGTTCGGCGATTACTGGAATGAGGGCGAGCGCTTCGAGGGCCAAGGCATCTACGACGGCTTCTGGGAAGACTATGAGACCGTCACCAAAACCGCCGTACCTGCAGACAGCAAGTACGGATTCTTCACCTGTTCCTGTTAATCATCATGCAAGTAAAAATCTCTCAAGCAGTGCCTATGGTCACTGATTTCATCAAGGCTGGAATCGTTCCCATGATTCACGGCTCCCCTGGTATTGGCAAAAGCCAGATCGTCCACCAAATCGCTGAGGCCCATGGCCTGAAGCTTGTGGACATGCGCTTGAGCCAATGCGATCCCACTGACCTCGCCGGCTTTCCCCAGATCGACGCAGCGCGCGGCAAAGCAGGCTACCTGCCCATGGATACCTTCCCTCTCGAGGGTGAGGCTCCACCCGCTGGCTACAACGGCTGGCTGTTGTTCTTCGATGAAGCCAACTCAGCTCCCAAAGCCGTGCAAGCAGCGGCCTACAAGATCCTCTTGGACCGCATGATTGGTCAGCGCAAGCTACACAAGAACTGCGCTCTCGTCGCTGCCGGCAACTTGGAGTCTGACGGTGCCATCGTCGAAGAGATGAGCACAGCGTTGCAATCACGCTTGGCTCACATCGAGCTCACGCACGATGCCGACGCCTGGGTGGAATGGGCTCAGCTGAACGGTGTGAACCACAAAATCACCGACTTCATCAAGTTCAAACCTGGCCAGCTCTACACGTTCAAGCCAGACCACACTGACAAGACCTATGCGTGCCCACGCACCTGGGAATTTGCCAACCGTGTGTTGAACGTCACCGATGAAGGCTCACCTGCACGCTTGCCCATGTTGGCCGGCACTTTGAGTGAAGGCGTGGCTCGTGAGTTCCTAACCTTCTGCAAGATCTACGAGAGCCTGCCCAAGCCCGCTGCCATCATCGCTGCCCCTGACACCATCAAAGTGCCAGTGGAACCATCGATCCTTTACGCATTGACGGGCTCCTTGGCTCACAACGCAACCGATCAGAACTTCACCTCCATGATGAAATTCATCGCTCGTTTGCCTGTGGAATTCCAAGTGGTCACCATGCGTGAAACCATCCGTCGCAACAAGTCTATGATGAGCCACGCTGCTGTGCAGAAGTGGGTCACAGAGTCTGCGACCAAGCTGTTCTAAACAAGCCACCTTCGGGTGGCTTTTTTCTGAAAGTCCCTATGTTTGAATTCTTCAAAAAACTCACCAAGCGACCCTCTGCTGAGGTGCTCGCTCAGGAGAGTCTCGAGGAAGCACGTCGCTGCTACCTCACCTCCAAGGCTTCGGCCGAATATCACGCCAAGATGGCTGAGTACTACTTGAACGTCGAAGATCGACTGACCAAGTACCTCGCCACCAAACGATAAATCAAACTGAGCCCATGGGGCTCGATGCCCTATGACTCATCAACTCACTCCCCAAGACGCCCTGAACAAAGCCAAGATTGCTCTCATGAGCAAGGCTGACTCGGCGTTCTTTACCACCCTTGCCTTCAGCCTGATTCACGAATTCAGTGATCAGGTGCGCACTGCTGCCACCAATGGCAAGCGCATCAAATACAACCCCGAGTTCTTCATGTCCTTGGACAACGAAGAGCGCGTGTTCTTGATGCTGCACGAGGCCATGCACTGCGCATACCTCCACATGGAGCGCACTGCCGGCCGTGACCATGGACGCTTCAACATCGCAGCTGACCACGTCATCAACCTCCAGTTGAAAGACCGCGGTTTCAAGATGCCCGAATGCGGCATCGCTGACGATGATTACCGAGAGCTCTCCACCGAGCAGATCTATGACCTCTTGCCTGAGAACCCAAACGGCGGTGGATCGAGCAACGTCCCAGGCTTTGGCAACGACCTCGAAGAGCCTGAGGGAGGTAACTCCCCAGAAGCTCAAGAGCAGCTCCGTCAGGACATGCAAGACATCTTGGTGCGCGCCGCTCTCCAATCGCGAATGGCGAATGACAAGCCGGGCTCCATCCCTGGTGACATTCAAATCTTCTTGGATCGGTTGCTCAACCCCAAACTGCCATGGCAGCGGATCCTGCAGAAGTACCTGAACGCGTTCTCCAAGAACGACTACAGCTTCAAAAAACCGAATCGTCGATTCTTTCCCGACCACTACTTGCCCAGCATGTATGGCGAGAACCTGATCGACTTCGCAGCATTCGCCGATATCTCTGGCTCAGTGACTGACCATGAATTCCATGTTCAGGTTTCTGAGACAGCCGGGATCATGCGCATGATGAAGCCAAAGCAAATCCTCTTTGGCCAGTTCGATACCGAAATCAAATCGGTCGAGAAGATCAACGACCTGCGAGACATGTCAAAGATTCAATTCACCGGCCGTGGCGGTACGTGCATTGAGCCCGTCATTGAATGGGCCAACAAAAACAAACCACAGCTTCTGATGGTGTTCTCCGACGGTGACTTCAATTTCCCCGAAGTTCAAACCAAGGTGCCCACCATCTGGCTCGTCTACAACAACCCCAACTTCACGGCACCTTTTGGCAAGGTGATTCACTATGAGATCCAAAACAAAGACTGACATCTTCGAAGCCATTGCCAAAGTCAATGCCAAGAAAGAGCCGAATCATTTCATCATTGAGCTCTCCTATAACAAAAAGCTGGTGTTACCTCACGACGCCGGCGTGGCTTTCATCAACGCATTGAAAGATGCGGAATTGATGACCGATGACTACGGCAAGGATCCGTGGATTGGGCCCTTGGATAAGGACTCGATCCGCGTGGCTTCCTTGGCCCATGCGCATTACGAAGACATCAAGGTTGCAGCCCTGCTCAAAATCTCGCTTCAAGACCTTCATGAGGCGAGAAGCGGTACCCCTCAAAGAGACCCTTCATTTGTATGACCCTCGCCACCATCACCCTCACTGAGGACCAACAAAGTGCCCTAGACGCCTTTCATAAATTCCTGCTCGACCCGATTGAGCAAGTGTTTGTGCTCAGCGGCTACTCGGGCTGTGGCAAGTCCACACTGGTCCGAACCATCATCGATGAAGTCCCTCGCTTCGTTCGCGCGGCAAAGCTCATCGATCCGTCCACCAAGGACTACACGATTGAGCTCACTGCCACCACCAACAAGGCGGCAGAGAACCTGGGCCAGATCACTGGCCACATGGCAGGGACGATTCACTCGTTCCTGGGACTGCGCGTCAACACCGACTACAAGACCGGTGTGACCACGCTGACTCCACGCCGTGGGGCCATGCCGTTGGAAGGCTACCTGCTCTTCATCGACGAAGCCAGCTACGTCGACAAGCAGCTGCTGCAGATGATTTTCCAGCTCACCCGTGACTGCAAGATCGTCTTCATCGGAGACCCTGCACAGCTAACTCCAGTTAAGGCGACAAGCACACCTGTGTTCGATGCCAAGTTCACCGGAGCCATGCTGAGCACTGTGGTTCGACAAGCCGAAGGCAACCCCATCGTGGACCTCTCCACGAAGTTCCGCCACACCGTGAACACCGGGGAGTTCTTCAGCTTCAAGCCCGATGGCAATGCCGTCGTCTATCTGCAGCGTGACCAGTTCAACCAAGCCATCGAGCAAGAGTTCACTCGAGCCGATTGGAAGTACCAAGACTCCAAGGTCTTGGCTTGGACCAACAAATGCGTGATTGGCTACAACCACTTCGTGCGCAACCTGATCAAAGGAGATCCCCATTTTCAGACTGGCGATTACGCAGTGGTGAATTCCTTCATCACGCTCGGTCAGGGCAAGAGCTTCAAAACAGATGAGCTTGTCTGCATCACCGGCATCAGCGGCGAAATCATGCAGCACGACGTTCCAGGTCGTTGGTACACCATCGACAACGGACCGACTGCCTTCATGCCTACGCATCTGAGCGACAAAAACCGCCGTATTCGTGAAGCCAAAGCCAACAACGAATACATGCTCGTGGCCGAAATCGAGAGCACCTGGATTGATTTGCGCGCAGCCTATGCGTGCACAATTAACAAGGCCCAAGGCTCGACTTTCGATCGCGTGTTCATTGACCTCGATGACATCCGTCGTTGCAACTCGGGAGACCAAATTGCACGAATGCTTTATGTCGGCGTAAGCCGCGCAAGACACCAAGTTTTCCTCACAGGGGATCTGGTGGCTTGATCACCAACCCTTTGAGTAAATCATGGAACAGCTTCAATTCGATCCTCGCACCAAAGCGATGGTCAAAGACTCTCTTTACGAGTTTCTCTACGGCCCCGTCCAGAGGAGTTACCAAACTCGCCTGGACAGCCTGATCATTCGCAACACGATTGCAGGTGGGCACCCCACCAAGTCCTTTCACTACCGCGGTAATCAATACCAGTGCGAAGGCGGCACCCGGCCGCCCCGTGGCTGGAACAAGTTGATGCCACAGTTCAAGGACGAGATGGATGCCCTGCTGGCCGAGTTCTCTGACATCAACAACAGAGAGCTCCCCTTCGTCATTGGCTACATCGGCCAAGTCCTCAATTCGTCCAACAGCTTCATGGACTACCTCCGCTTGTTCCCCGACTCGGTTCACCAACCGATCAGGCAAATCATGGAGACCTGTCCTTGCTGCTCGCAGCAATTGAGTGATGAGAAAGTCGAAGAGCTTATCAACAAGCACCAGAGCGCCATCACTATGATGAAGCACCGGATGGTCCAAAACCTGCTCTACTAATATGCGTCACATCATCTTCAATCAAGCCAACAGCAGCGGCAACTTCAGTGTTGCTCTGCTGATCAAGGGCTCCGCCTTCAATGGACAGGAGCTGCGTATCAACTACGTTCAGCCCCTCGTCGATCGAGGCGTCGCTGAAGAGGAAGTGATCGCTTTCACACTCAAGTACGACGAGAACGGCAAGGCCACGGCCAAGACGATCAAGGAGTACCTCGCCAACTTGCTGCCGGCACTCGACAGCATCGGCGCCAAACACCTGCTGGTGGCAGACGGCAACTACTTCAAGATCCTCACAGGGCAAGGCAAAGCCGAGCCCCACATGGGTTACGTGCTGCCTTGCAAGATCAAGGGCTTCGAGCACATGAACGTGGTGCTGAGTCTCAACTACCAGCAACTCATCTACAACCCCTCGCTGAATCAAAAGCTCGAGCTCAGTGTGCACACACTGGCTTCGAGCATCAGCGGGAACTACCAAGCCATCGGCACCAACATCATTCACAGCGCGCAGTACCCAGAGACCTACTCTGAAATCAAAGCTGCGCTGGAATTCCTGTTGACCAAGCCAGACCTCACCTGTGACATCGAAGGCTTCTCACTGCGCTTTGACAAGGCAGGCATCGCGACGATTGCTTTTGCCTGGGACAAGCACAACGGCATCGCATTCCCTTGCGATTGGCATTCGATCGACCCTGCATTCATGCAAGGGTTCGGTGAGTACGTTCGCAACGATGCAGTGCGTGCACTGCTGCGCAACTTCTTTGAGACCTACACCGGTGCACTCACTTTCCACAACGCACCCTATGACGTCAAGGTCATGATTGCGCACCTGTGGATGAGCAGCTGGCTCGATACGAAGGGTCTGCTTCGTGGATTGGAAATCCTCACCCGGGACTTCCATGACACCAAGATCATCGCGTACCTGGCCACCAACTCCACGGCCGGCAATGTGCTGGGCTTGAAGTCACTGGCTCATGAGTACGCAGGCAACTGGGCGGTGGAAGTCTCGGACATCCGCAAGGTGCCATTGAAGGATCTGCTGCAGTACAACTTGGTCGACGCACTCTCCACGCACTACGTGAAGGAGAAGTACTACCCGATCATGGTGCACGATCAGCAAGAAGATCTCTACAAGGGTCTCATGCTGGGCAGTCAAAAGTTGATCATCCAGATCGAGCTCACCGGTATGCCGATGAGTCGAACCAAGATCCAAATCGTCAAGGAACGTCTCGAGGAAATCCAGCTCGAGAACGTGATGAAGATCAACAGCAACAACACCATCAAAGCGCTCAACTTGCTCTTGCAAGACACCGCATGGAACAAAGACTATGAGTCACGTAAATCCAAGGCCAAAAATCCAGGGAAGATTCTTCCGAAAAATCGGTCAGTCTTCGATGACATTGAATTCAATCCTAATTCTGGCCCTCAGCTTCAACGGCTCTTATATGAGCAGATGGGTTTGCCAGTCATCGACTACACCGACACGAAGCAACCTGCCACGGGAGCAGAGACGATCGAAAAACTGATCCACCACACAGACGTTCCTGAGTACAAGGAAATTCTGGAAGGCTTGATCGGCTACGGCAAGGCCACCAAGGTCTTGTCCACGTTCATCCCTGCATTCGAAGAAGCGCTGTCGAAAGACAGCAGCGACATCGTGTGGCTGCATGGCTCGTTCAACCTGGGCGGTACTGTCTCGGGTCGTCTCTCATCGAGCGATCCGAACATGCAAAACATCCCAGCGAACTCCATGTACGGCAAGCTCATCAAGGAGTGCTTCGTCTCCCCTCCTGAGTGGCTCTTCGGTGGTGCTGACTTCAACTCGCTTGAAGACTACATTTCCGCATTGACCACCAAGGATCCAGCCAAGCTGGCTGTGTATGAGCAAGGCTTCGACGGTCACTGTCTGCGCGCTGCTTACTACTTCAAGGACCAGTGTCCTGACATCGATCCAACTGACCCTGTGTCGGTCAACTCGATGAAGAAGAAGTACCCAGAGCTCCGACAGGAATCGAAGAGTCCTACCTTCGCGCTGACCTATCAAGGCACTTGGCACACCCTGGTGAACAACCTGGGCTTCGATGAAGAGAAAGCCAAGAGCATTGAAAAGGGCTACCACGATCTCTACAAGGTCTCGGACCAGTACGTGCAAGACCGTTTGGCTCAAGCAGCCAATGATGGTTTTGTTGCGGTGGCCTTCGGCCTGAGAGTTCGCACACCTCTGCTCAAGCAAGTGGTGTGGGGAGCCAAGGGCATGCCGTATGAAGCAGCAGCTGAAGGACGCACAGCCGGCAACGCGCTGGGACAGTCCTATGGCTTGCTGAACAACCGTGCAGCGCTCGAGTTCATGCAGAAGGTCTGGGCATCGCCCTACCGCTATGACATCAAGCCAGTGGCTCTGATTCACGACGCGATCTACATCGTGATGCGTAACGACATCAACGTGGTGGAGTTCGCCAACCGTGAGCTCATCGCATCCATGCGTTGGCAAGAGCTACCTGAGATCCAACATCCGACGGTCAAGCTCGGTGCGGCACTGGACCTGTTCTATCCGGACTGGGCCCATCCCATCACGCTACCCAACGATGCGGATCAAGCCGCTATTTTCCAAACCTGCGCAAAGGAGGCAGCATGAAACGCTACCCTGTTGGCAGCGACAACCTCGGCTGGAGCCGCCATTACCAGAAGCTGTACAACCAGACTCTGCGCGAATCGGCAGCACACCTAGCCATGTGGTACCTGTTGCTGCATCACATGCACAACGATTAACCAAGGCCCTTCGGGGCTTTTTCTTTTATGCAACATCCACACATTGCCGACATCACCGTCTTTTACCAAGCTGCTGATGGAAAGACTCGGTTCTATGACACCCGCTATGCGTGCGGTGATGACACATGGACGGAAGAGGACTGGTTTGCAGCCATCCGTCCAACACCATTTGTGAGAGAAAACTGGCTTCGTCTTGAGGTCACAAGAGACAGGCCATTTCTCCGCAGAGCATTTGAGAGTCCACTCACAAAAACACTTCGCCTTATTTCCCAACCTGAACTACAGAAAGAAAACCATGTCAACAACCCCAACCAGCCGTCCATTGACAAAGGCCCAAATCGAATACGCATCTCAACGCATCCGTGAAATCCGCAGCGACAAGATCACTACATTCACCAACGCATTGCCCAAACTTCCCGATGCTCCTGCTCCCATCACTGGCTACAACAGCGATGAAAAAATGGCTTTCATTCGTGCCGGCAAAGCAACGATGAAAGCACCAGATCAGGTCTACTACCGCACCGACTTAGTCGAAGCATTCACCTACCCAGAACGCAAGCGCACACCTGCTGACATCAAAAAGCAAGCTGTGTACGACAAAGCCTGTGAAGTTCGCACAGCTGCAATCAGCAAGTACGCCACAGCGTTGGACAAACAAGTCACCACGCTGCAAGACAAATTGCACTTGGGCGATTCAGCAGCCACATTGGCTTTGATCGACGCATTCGCTGCAGCATAAAAAAAGCCCTCCGAAGAGGGCTTTCTCAAATGAGCTTGTGGATTACCACTTGCTCATTTTCATGAGGCCATGCTCCATGGCTTCTTCAGCAGCAGACTCGCCGCTGTCCAAGAAGCGCAGCTTGTAGCAAGTGCTCGCGCACAGTGCAGTCAAGCCGTCATGGATGTTCTCGAGAGCAGTTTCACCCTTGCAGCAAGCTGCACGGTTCTGCTTGAGCCATTGACGAAGCGCTTCGATCCAATCACAGGCTTTACCCGTGGGCAATGAGAGCCCTGGGTATTCCGTAATCAAACCAAACATGCCCTGGTAAGTCTCAGCGAAGTCATCGGCAATGCCGACGATCTCGTCATAAAACTCATTCAGAGCCTTGTGTTCCGCATAGGAACGGGTTTGCAGATGTGCCACGTGCGCCGCAGTGCGGGCGTGGAAACATCGCATGATCATTTCACCAGCTGACATAGGGGATCCTTTCGAAAAGACCCCTGTATTTTAGGACCAATCATGGACAAATCCCACGTAGGCATGGGCCATTACATCTGCCCCGTCTGTGGCCAAAACCACGGCGAAGAAGTTCTCATCAACCGCTTATTGCGGCCGACATTGACCCGCAACGAGTTCCTCGGCTACGACATGTGTGAAGAGCATAAAAAGCTCTGCCATGACGGCTACACGGCTCTGATTGAAGTCGAAAATCAACCCAAAAGCTTTGAACAAGCGGTGCGCACAGGCAACATTGCCCATGTCAAAAACGCCGTCTGGGAGAAGATTTTTAATATGCCCCTACCCGACAAAGGCATGGCTTTCGTGGAGGTCGGTGTATTTGCCATACTCCAACGGAAAGTCGAAGACGCCGCCATCATGCACCAAGCAGAGCTCTATGGCCACTGACACCTTCCTCAGCGATGAAGAAGTCCAAGCCCTGACCGAACGCAAGGTTCGCCCTGCCCAGGTCAGAGCCCTTAAAACCATGGGTATTGAGCACCGTGTGCGTCCTGATGGCTCCATTGCCATTCTCAGGGCCCACATCTACAAGGTCTTTGACGGTGACTCGGCTACCCGTTCCCAACCCAAAGTCGTTCAACCCAACTGGGACGCAATCTGATGCCGCGCGCACGCAGTAAAACGAACCGTGGGCTCCCCACTCGGTGGAGATACACCTTCGGTGCCTATTACTACCAAGTTCCCCCGGGGCTTGAACACCTTTGGGATGGGAAACAATCCTTTCGCCTCAGCGACAAGCTGCATGAGGCCTACAAGATCTGGTCTGACCGGATCAGTAAACCAACTGAAGCCAAGACCATTGGCGATCTGCTGGACCGCTACGCACTCGAGGTGATCCCGAAGAAAGCGCCAGCAAGTCAAGCCAGTAATTTCAATCAGCTGAAGATGCTCAAGCGCGTCTTCGGCAAGCAACCGCTCGAGCCCTTCACACCACAACTGGTTTACCAGTACGTGGACAAGCGCAGCGTCAAGAAGGTAAATCCCGAGACCGGCAAGGTCACAGGCGGCACTATTGCTGCGCACCGCGAGATCGAGCTCCTGAGCCACGCCTACACCAAGGCCGTGCAATGGGGCTACATCTCACGACACCCCTTCAAACACGAGCTCCGTCTCGAAGGCGAAAAGCCCAGAGACCGCTACGTGGAAGACTGGGAAATCGTGGAGATGCTCTCGCTGGATTCCAAACGCAAGTCTGGCTCCGTGCTCATGATCCAGGCCTACCTGCGGCTCAAGCTGCTGACAGGCCTGCCTCAGGGCGATTTGCTACGGCTAACTGAAGAGAATCTTCAGGACGATGGCATTCACAACCAACGTCACAAGACCGCGGCCAAGACGGGGAAGAAGACCATCTACGAATGGACACCTTCCCTTCGAGCCGCCGTTGACCTTGCGCGCAGTTCTAGAACCCGAAAGACGTCCGCCTTTTTGTTTTGCAACCGCGATGGCCAAGGCTATGTCAACGAGGTCACGGGACAAGCTGCCGGCTGGAAATCCATGTGGCAGCGATTCGTCGAGCGAGTCATCAAGGAAACCAAAGTCACTGAACATTTCACTGAGCACGATCTTCGGGCAAAAGTGGGAAGTGACGCATCTTCATTGGCTCATGCACAAGCATTGCTTGCTCACGCTGA